>OLPL01001316.1_pt1 | contig 15618 bp, 8 predicted proteins | sample 1673211 | NCBI WGS metagenome assembly OLPL01 (sample SAMEA3136766, study PRJEB25190) | human gut metagenome | reverse complement strand
TGCTGCTCTGCAAGATGAGCGGCGTATCTTTCCTCATCTACACTCATGGCGTCATGCGTTGCATGTTCGACGCAGATTGTATGCGCGCCGAGTTGGCTTTGACGTATCGATACTCAGATGGCGTCATAACGTTATCTGATGTGAATACACGTTTCTGGCAACTATTCAATGCTCATGTATGGCAGACCATTAATCCATTAACCATCGAGCCGGATTCGTCGAAACGCGCGGCGCTTGATTCTTATAACATTGTATGGGTTGGGCGCCTGTCATTATTCGATAAGCGTCCGGATGAGGCATTGCGGGTTATGGCTGAAGTGGTCAAACAGTGTCCTGATGCACATCTGATTATGGTTGGTCCTTTTGCAGATGATGCAACGGAACAACAGCTTCGTCAGTTGCGAGATTCTCTTGATCTATCTGATGCTGTGAGTTTTGTAGGTGCTCAGGATAATGTACTTCCTTACCTACAGAAAGCCAGTGTGTATCTTCATACATCTCTATATGAGGGCTACCCTGTTGCTTTGGCCGAAGCGAAAACAGTGGGCATTCCAAGCGTTATATACGCTTTGCCGTATCTGACTTTGGTTCAAGACGAGAGCGTTATCCAGGTGGGGCAAGGAAACCGATCTGCAGCGGCATCTGCTATTTGTGGTTTGTGGCAGAACCCCGAAAAGATGAAGCAGTTGGGGGATATTGCCTTCAACAGCATGGTGGGTATGTCCAATTATGATTTCGCGCGCCTGTGGAGAGGAATATTCGATTCACTGGGTTCCTCAACTGCCTCTAGTGCCGATGATGATGTGATGGTTGACTTGATGATTGATGCGCGTATTGCATCCTCGAAGAGTTATGAGGAGCGCATAAATTCTTTGTGCTCGAATCAAGCGCTATTAGAACAGTCGTTGTCTTCCAAGAGCATGGAGATTCAGTCCGTAAAAGAGTCGACATCGTTCAAGGTTGGTTTGCTGATTACCGCTATACCGCGCAAAATCAAGGCACTTTTGAATTCACTACGCAGATAACCAATTTTGTGGTGTGGCTTGCCGGTTTACTTCACGTCGAAGAACTTTGTGCTGCTGAGATAGTTTTTCCCAGCAGTCATGTCGTATTGAATAAGACGATAATCGTTGAGTAGCTTCTTCTGCTGTGAGGACAGTTCTTTCTTGCTTACAACGTTGCCGTTCGCGTCTAAATAGACAGTTGGTGTATTGTCGGTGACGCCGCTGACACCAAGCGTGAGTCGCTCCGTGGCGGGTATCTCAGCCCGCATTGCGGAGAGGAACGCAATATAAGCAGATACTTTGGTGTTCATATGGTCGCTGGCCATGGCCATGAAATAGTTTGGAGAGGTGTAGCTAGTAGCGGCAGCTGCCGGATCGAGTTTCGTCCCGGCTGACGCTGATGCCTCATTGGACCAGATGAAATAATCTGTCTCCTGCATGGTAATGGTATTTTTCGAGCTGGCGCGTGCAGTCGTGTACACGCCGGGTAGATGGTCTCCATAGAATATGACGGTAATCGGCTGGTCAATTGCATCAAGCTGATTGAGGAAATCGGTGGTTGCTTGATCGGTAATGCTGACGCCCTTGATGTATGTATCGACTCCTGTTTTTTCATCGGCCGGCAAATTGGGGGTGTCGGCATCCTTGAACTGATTATCAGAATACCAATCGCTGTATGGAGGATGGTTTTGCATCGTCGCTAATTGGATGAACTGCGGATGATTGCTGTTCTGCAGTTCATCAACTACATTTTGATAGGCTTCCGCGTCGCTGACATATGGAGAGTTGTCTAATCCATCATGATGCGTGATTGGCGGATTACTGTCCAGCGTATAAAAATGGCTGAAACCGAACTTCTTATAGTCGATGTCACGCAAATACATGTTTTTGTAATACGGGTGGAAAGCAATGGATCCGCTAGCACCGTATCGGTCATTCCAGAGCTGATTGAAAGTTTCTGTGACTTTCTGGTGTGGGACGAGCTGCTGATAGGGCACCTGCATTGAATTGTCGAATAGTGCCAAATCCCAGCCGGTGAGAGCTTGGTATTCGATGTTGGCTGTGCCTCCGCCGTACCCAGGCGAAAGCATTAGGCCGGAAGTGGTGGTATTTTTGAGCGCTCGAATATTAGGCATCGGGTCTTCCGACAAGGTGATGCCGGGAACGCGCGTTGGGTCAGAGAACGATTCCGACAGAATCATGATCATGGTATTGTCCGTGAGATTATTGCTGCGGGACTGGTTGGTTTTTTCGGCTATCTTGTTATATCGTTGAGCGATTTCCTGCATGGTCGCTTGACTGTAGTCGCTTGGCTTCGTCATGGTTTTTGGATTCGCCAAGCGCAAGAAATTGATTGTGGGGCCATTCAGACTGGCATCGCCGGCAGCGTCCCATAAGGTAGGGCTATCACCCAACGCCTGTGCCCAATTGTGGCTCCATGAACCTACCGTGTTGAGGTTCAAGGTGAACGAGCACAGCAGGGATGTGCTGACAATGACTGCAACAATACGTGTGCAGTTACCGATTATTGTTTTTGTGTTGCGTAATGGACGACGCCAGTGGAAGGAAATCACACAACGGCGACCATCAATAAATTGAAGCAGCAGGCATGCAATCGTAAGCCAGACGAGCATGGTGATGGTGTTGTTTACTAATGCCTGGCTGTCTTTGGGGATAAATGATGCGATTTCTCCTCCGTTGCCGCTGGAAATGAAGCTCAAATCCGAGGGAATGACCGGTTCATTGCGCAACTGGATTTTGATGTGATTCGCCACAGCGAATACGCTCGTGATAATCGCAAATAAGGCTGTTGCCACCCAGAATCGGTTCAGCACAAAAATCAGCACCAGGTAGACCATGCCCAGAACACAGAAATTAAGCAGCCAGATGTATTTTTGCTCCATCCACATCTGTGCGACGAAGCGCGTGAGTTGACCGCGGATGCTGTTCAGCAGCCGTGTGGTTTCGTCCACTGTGCTCGGGGCGGTATAGGTCGGCTCCGTATAGGTTCCCCATTGAATGAACAGCACCGCGGCTGAATCGACGATTGCCATCACCATTATGTACAGGAGGTAAGGGAATCGAGGTCGTTTCTTGAATACGGAGTGCAAGACTGTCAGGGCTTTGGAAAGCGCAGTCATAGTTTGAGAGGCCATCAACGTGTTGAGCTGTGCTCGGATCTGCTGGAAGATTGGAGGCAGCGACGGTTTACTCTTTTGAGCCTCTTGAGAATTATCGTCTCGGTCTGAATGAGCAGAGGATTGGCTGCTTTCCGCCGGAGTCGTACCGTTTGTGTCGGCTTCTTCTACTGTGAACTCCTGATTATCCTGGGTATCGTCCACTATGCTCACTCATTTCTTCAATAACGTACCTGAATATTGTAATAGGAAGTCTGAAATACGGGTAGGGGGCTGCGGACATTTTCTTGGAGATAATCACGCAGCCATTCCTTGGCTTTGACGGTATTGTACTGGGCTCATCCAACCAAGCGACTGTTTGATGCGCTCGTGGTTGTACCAGCGTATGTACTCATCGACCAAGGCGAGCACCTCGTTGCGGGTGTGTTCCTCCCACTTTGTGTTTTAGCAAGTTGGCGTCCGCTTTGTGAGCGGTGTTTTTCCGCAGTGTAGGCAGCGGGTTTTCCGCAGGGTGTGCGGTATCGGCCGCTGCCTGTCTGCGTTGTGTTGGTTATTTGGTCATGAGGGCGTGTTCGCTTCGGTAGGAGCGGCCCTCGAATCTGATGAGCCGTCCGTGGTGGACGGTGCGGTCGATGAGGGCGGCGGCCATGTTCTTGTCGCCGAGCACGCGTCCCCATCCGCTGAATTCGATGTTGGTGGTGTAGATGATGCTCCTTGTCTCGTAGGAATCGGAAATGATCTGGAAGAGGAGCCTGCTGCCCTCCTCGTCTATGGGCAGGTAGCCGAACTCGTCGATGATGAGAAGTCGGGCCTTGCCGATGCTCGCGAGTTCCCGGTCGAGCCGGTTCTCCTGCTGGGCGCGGCGCAGACGCATGAGCAGTCCGGTCGCGGTGAAGAAGCGCACCGGGACGCCCCGCTCGCAGGCGAGCCGTCCGATCGCGATGGCCAGGTGGCTCTTGCCGGTGCCGACGGGCCCGTAGAGCACGAGGTCCTCGCATCCGGCGACGAAGTCGAGGTTCTCGAGCTGCGCGCGCCCCCAGTCGGCGGGCATCTTCAGGTTGGTCCAGTCATAGCCGTCGAGGGTCTTGTCGGCGGGGAAGCCGGCCTGTTTGAGCAGGCGCAGGCGTTTGGATCGCTCGCGCGAGTCGAGTTCGGCCGTGAACCATCGTTCGATGAAGTCGAGCTGGTTGGGCGTGGCCTCGGCGAGCGTGCCGGCGAGCACGCTGCGTGTCAGGGTCAGGCTGCGGCTCATCTTCAGGATGCGTTCGCTTTTCTCGGTCGTGGACGCGCGCCTGCGTCGGGTCTCCGGGATCACCGGATCGGGTCTGACGCTCACCGTTCTTCCCCTCCGTCGTCCGTGCCGGTGATGAACCGGTCGTAGCCGCTCAGGTCGGGCTCCTCGATCCCGCCGGGGTATTCCCACTCGCCGTCGCGCATGCGCAACGCGATCGGGGTGAGCGAGTCCGCGTGCAGGCCCATGTCCCTGTTCGAGCGCAGGATCTCGCCGCACGCCTGCATCGCGGGATCGAACCCGGCCGCCCGGCACGCGTCCCCGATCGCTTTGAGGCTCTCCCTCAACGTCTTTTCGTCCATGGAATCAAGCCACGCGCGTATATCGTCGGGCACGTCCGGGCGGATCGAGCTTTCCCGCCACGCGCGGGGTTTGACCGCGAGCCGGGGAAGCACGAGCGCGGGATCCTCCACATTGCGCGACCGTCCGTACTGTCTGGGATACTCCGCGAAGAGCTCGCCGGTGGCGGGCGAGGTGAGCGTGACCGTGTCCCACCGGATCGCGGCCAATACCCTGGAACGCGCCGAATCGGGGCCGGCGAGGTACCGGTTCGAGTCGATGTCGACCAGCCCGTACTTGTCGGCCGTCCGGCTTTCCCAGCGAACCGGGTCGAACGCCGTGGACGGCAACGGCATCAACGCGGCCCTCTCCTCGTCGAACACCTCGGCCACGGGCACGTCCAGCAACCTCGGGCAATACGAGTCCCTGGCGAGCCCGTCGCACCGCTCCAGCAGGAGACGGCTCAACTGCCCATACGATTCCGCGCGCATGGGCGGCACCATGAGATTGCGCCGCAAAAACCCGACCGCGTTCTCCACGCTGCCCTTCTCGTTGCCCGAATACGGGTTGCAGAACCGGACCTCGAGCCGGTAATGCGCCACGAACGCGGAGAACACCCCGGTCAACGCGACCTCGCCCTTCGCGTTGCGCCGGCCGGCACCGGTCGCGTTGTCCATCACGATCACGGGAGGAACACCCCCGATATGCTCGAACACGAGCATCAGGCCATGGCACAGACACTCCGCGTTCTCGCCCGGCAACGCCACGCACAACCGCATGTTCGAATACGGCAACGAGACCACCAGGCAATGCACGTCCGCCATCTCGCCAGCGATCCGGGCCCGGGCCACGCCGAAATCGACCTGCATGCTGCCCGCCGCCCACTCGAGCCGCACGTACCCCTCGCGATCCGGCACGCCGCGGTTCGCCTCGCGCCACCGGTGCACGTAACGCATCGTGGTCGAATACTCGCCGTCGTAGTCCGTCTCCGCCAGCAGACGGTCGTGCACGCGCCTGATCGTGTGCCGCTGCTTCCTGGGCAGCAGACGATCGGCCTCCAGCCACTCGTCCACCAGATGCGCGTACGGGTCGATCTTCGACCCGTACCTGCGATCCGCCTTCGGCTTGGGCGAGCAATCCTCCATATCCGCGTACTTCGCGACCGTCCCGCGATCCACGTGAAGACGCCGCGCTATCTGCGCGCGCGACATTCCCTGCCGGTCGAGTCTCCTGATATCTTGCACAATGGGCATCGGTATCGCCATGTTCCTTTCCTTCCCGAGCGCCGGCCGGCGGCAACCGGCCGAATCAAAACCGATTGGCAACTCGGGAATATACAGGCGGCGGCACCGATGCCTCTCACATCACCGGGAAACGATGACGACACCGGGGAAAACCATCAGCCCACACTGCGGAAAAACACTGCCGAACCTGTCGAACAAACATTGAAGCAAAACAACCACCGTGTCCGACTCGAAATGGCCGAACCCCTTCCTGGATCCGACCGCCTCGGGCCGGTCCGCGATGGGCACGCGCATCGGGATGCGCGGCCCTTTCGCCTTCCTGCCCTTTTTCCTCGTCCGGCGTTTCCTGCCGCGCGCCAGGTACTGGCGCAGGTCCAGCGCCCGCTGCGGCTTGGCGTAGATCCACTGGTAAAGGCACTCGTGGCTGATCCGCATCGACGGGTCGCCGGCGTACTGGGCCTTCAACCGTCCCTCGATCAGTTCCGGGCTCCACCCCCTGCGCAGCGAGTCCAGCACCCAGGCGCGAAGCCGGTCCGAGTCCATGCGACGCGGCTTGCGGGATCCGCGCCGGCGCAGGTCCGCCTTCCTCTGCGCGGCCAGCGCCGAATAGAACGGACCCGAGGTCCACGGCCCGGTCTTCAGCCGTTTCGGCCGGTAGGGACGGTACGACCCGTTCTCGTTGGACGCGAACCACAGGCCGCGCCTCAGCTCGCGTGACACCGTGGACTTGTCCCGGCCGATCCTCTCCGCGGTCCGCCGAATGCTCAGATGCTGTTCGCAATGCAGCTTCTCGATCAGGATCCTCTCCTCGGACGACAGGTGCGAATACTGTTGACCCATGAGTGCAACACCTTCTTAAGTTAGAAACTTCGAACACTTCCAACCCTAGACAAGGTGTTGCACTTCTATTTAGAACCCGGGGCGTAAACACGATTGCCTTCAAAGAAGATGGTCGTGACTGTGCTGGAATCAATGTTCGGTGCTATGAAGCGAAGCGTTGGTTGTGTGTCTAAGCTGGCCGCATTGTTGAATGAGTCTCAACTTCGGGGTGTCGTTTTATCGGCTGTGATGTTATTGTGGCGCGACACGCCAGCTTTATAGGCGATGAGTGGTGGCATCAGATGAGTTCGCTTGTACGTCTCCATTCTTTGTTGAAATATGTTATGCAAAGTGTGTAATTGGCATATGAAACTGTCATATTTGATGTGTTGCGTTGCGTTTATGTGAACTTATTTTCATTGTGCATATCGTTATCAATTTGTTATCAAGGACGATCGCGAGTGAAATGCGCTCATTTATATAATGGCTGTTGCATGGCTGCCCTTGAGGGACGTTCCTCTGGCATGGCTTTGCAATGAGCCGCGATGTGGTCGTAACCAACGTGGGATTCGATTGTGCGGCGAAGAAAAAATGATGGGGGGGGAGTCGCCCTCCATCATTCAGGAAAGGGAACTGAATGGTTTATAACATTCACATATTGCAAACAAGGAAAACCGGTCGTGTGGTTGCTGCTGCGGCTGCATCCGTGCTGTGTTGCATGGGGCTGTATTTCCAGCGACTATCGGAGTGACTGCGGCGTCGGCCGATGAACCCGTCGAATTGGTCGTCAACGGCGGATTCGAAGACGATCTTAATGGTTGGAAGTCTGGAACGGTGTGGAATAGCTCCGCATCGTCCATTGCCGTCACTGCGGATGATGTGCATGGTGGCAGTGGCGCCTTGAGCGTTACTGATCGTACATCCTCTGATGCTGGTGCAATCCAGTCTCTTGATGGCAAGGTGGAAAAAGGACAGACATATACCGGAAGTATGTGGGTCAAGGCCACGGAAGACGGTGAATTCAATATCACTGTTTGTTCGGGTAATGGTTCCGGATGTGACCAGATTGCGACCGGAACGGCGAAAGCGGGTGAGTGGACACAAATTTCAGGTACTGGAACGTTAGGTGGTAGTGGTGATTTCACCAGTCCCTCGCTGGTGATTGAAAACAAGTATGGCACGAGCAATGCCGACTTCATTGTCGACGACATTTCCGTAACCGGTTCGGATTCTGGTTCCTCATTCGTGCCGCCGACTACGGGTACGGCAACGGCAGCCAAGGCTTTCGGCGACTATTCAAACCCGATTATCGATTATTGGTATGGCGCCGATCCGTGGGCTATGGAATACAACGGACGCGTATATATCTACACTACGGGTGATGGCACTTCTGTGAATGCTGATGGCTCGTTGAATTATGACTATGAATATGACAGTACTGGGCAGATCAAGGACAATTCGTTCGCTCAAGTAAAGACCATCAATGTTCTGTCCAGTGATGACATGGTCAATTGGCGTAATGAGGGTTACATTCGTGTGGCTGGAGAACAGGGGGTGGCCACCTGGGCCAGCAATTCCTGGGCTCCTGCCGTCGCTCATAAGACCATCAACGGTAAAGAGAAGTTCTTCCTGTATTTCGCCAATGGCGGCAGCGGTATCGGTGTGCTGACCTCGGATTCTCCTGTTGGTCCGTGGAAGGACGAAACCGGTGAGCTGTTGATTAAGGGCGGTACTCCTGAATCCGCTGGTGTGGTCTGGCTGTTTGATCCCGCGGTGTTCGTGGATGATGACGGGCAGGGCTACCTGTATTACGGAGGTGGTGTTCCGACAGGCGAGGAAGAACATCCGAACACGGCTCGCGTTATTAAACTGTCCGATGACATGCTGCATACCGAAGGTGAGGCTCAGGCCATAGACGCACCTGCCATGTTTGAGGACTCCGGGATTGCCAAGATAGGTGGTACTTATTACTACTCGTATTGCACTAATTTCAGCCATGACAACGTAATTGATGGTAACACGGTCGGTTACGGCAATATCGCGTATATGACTTCAGACAACCCGATGGGGCCGTTCACTTATCAGGGTGAGATTCTGAAGAATCCGAGCACGTATTTCGGTGTTGGCGGCAACAATCATCACGCGATGGTTCAACTTGGCGACCAGTGGTATATGACCTACCATGCGCAAACGGTGGCAAAGGAATTGATGAACGGCGGTAATCTTGACGCGGCGCATGGCTACCGAAATACTCATCTCGATCCGATTACGGTTAACGAGGATGGTTCCATTGCCGATATTGCAATGACATATGAGGGTCTCTCTTCGGTGAAGAATCTGGACGCGTATCAAGATGGAGGCATTCCAGCTTCCACCATTGCATGGGATTCCGGCATTCAGAACGCATATGACCTGACTTCTGGTGTGCGCGTGGTCGATATGACTACAGACAATTCCGAAGGTCAGAAGCTCAGCAATATTAATAATGGTGAGTGGACGTCTTTGGCGAATGTCGATTTCGGGAATAACGGCGCCTCTTCGCTGACTGTGACTGCAGCTGGCAAAGCCGGAGGCATCCTTGAGATTCGTCTTGATGATCCGGATTCCGAACCTGTGGCTTCTATTTCGATTCCTGCCGGTGATGGATCCGAGTACGCCGATTACACGACCACCCTTGAGGGTGTGACAGGGGTGCATCATGTGGTGTTCTCCTTCAAATCCGATGGTGGTGCGAATGCTCAGGATGAGCTGTACGACATCACTACGTACACTTTCACGGAGTCGCAGGATGAAACTCCTTCGACTCCGGTGGACAAGTCTGATTTGCAGAGCGCAGTGAATGAGAATTCCGGCCTGAACGCTTCCGATTACACGGAAGAGAGCTGGAAGGTGTTTGCTGACGCATTGCAGAAGGCTCAGGCGGTATTGCAGGATGAATCCGCTACTGAACAGCAGGTTCAAGATGCGCTTGCTGCATTGAATAGTGCACGTGCCGGTCTGAAGCTGGCTGATGATTCCACTGATGGCAATGCCGACGGCTCCAATGACGATGGCGTGGATTTGGCACAAACCGGTTCCTCTGTCTTGCCTGGTGCTGTGATTGTCGCTTGCTTGGCTCTCACTGGTGTGATCGTAGCGCGAGTGCGTCGCGAGATGCGCTAGTTACCTCTTGGTAATGCGGTCATCCCGTAGCGGCAGCCTCGGGATGACCGCACATGAAACCTAGAACTGGTACTTGTTCAAGCGTAAGTTTTGGCAGTGGTAATGTCCATCACTTATCCATATGCGGGAATGTCTTATCGTCATTCATTGCTGATTTGTGCGGGCATGCTATTGGAATACGCACTCGATGTTGAGTGCTTATCATGAAAGTTTAAAAGACTTATGAATTATTTACGACAAAAAATTTCGGCTAGTGCTATCGCGGTGTTGTCGACTTGTGGGTTGATTTTGGCGCCAATGCCGGTCTTTGCGGATGATTCAACGCCATCTTCAACGCCATCGGATGGCAGTTACACCACGACTGATAGCGGTGATGGCACGTATTCCATTCCCATGTTGAACACGGATGTTCCGGATATCAGTGTTATTCGTGTGTCGAAGGACGATCCGAATAACAAAGACGGTCGTGATGTGTATTACATGGTGAGTACCACTATGGAGCTCAGTCCCGGATCTCCAATTATGAAATCCTATGATCTGGTCAATTGGTGGATAGTCACGTACGTGTATGATCGCATTTCTATGAGCGATGCTTCATCCTTGCGCAATGGAGCTAGCTCGTATGGCGAAGGCGAGTGGGCTCCGTCGCTGCGCTATCACAATGGCCGCTTCTACGTGTTATTCAATACGAACAACCTTAATGGCGCTTATATCTACTACACCGATGATATTGAGAATGGTCCTTGGACGAAGATTGCCCTTAATCGGGGATTCCATGATCCGTCATTGTATTTTGATGAGCAAGGGAGTCCTTGGATTATCTCCGGCGTCAACCAATATAGGCTGTCCGATGATTTAACCACGGTGGTGGAGAGCCATGAGAATATCATCTCTGCCGAACAGTTCACTGATGATCTTGGTGAGACTCCTACCGGATTTGAAGGATCTCAGACTTTCAAAATCGGTGATTATTTCTATACTCCAACGATTTACTGGGGCAAAGACGGTCGTACGGTGATGCTGCTGCGCACCACTGATTTGCTTGATGGCTCCAAATACGAAGCCAAAAAGTATTATCTAGGTGCTTTCGCACAAGGTAGCCTTGTTGAAGTCGACAACGGTGATGGCACGACGTCTTGGCATGGATTCTTCTTCCGAGACACATATCCGACCGGACGTATTCCCGGTTTGATTCCTGCAACGTGGGGTGATGACGGATGGCCTGTGTTTGGGGACAATAATCAGGTAAGCGCGTCGGACACCTACGACAAACTGATTGATTTGCCTGCTGATTTGGAGAATCTGGTTCGCCAGCGTTCCCTGGTCAATTCGGACGATTTTGATAATGACGCGCCTCATCAGTCTTATCAGGATCAGGATTGGTGGACTCTGGAGGAGCCTCCTCAGGTTGACGATTCTCTGATTGGAATCGAGCTGGTGGACAATGGCGATTTCGAAAACGGGACTGAATCGTGGACCCCTCAGTGGAATGGTACGCTTACCGCGATTACGGATGGTTCTCTTTCTGGAACCACGAGTCTTGCTGTGACGAATCGTGGCGAATACAATGGCGCTGGCCCGGGTCAATCTATGGATGGAAAATTGCAGCAGGGCGTGACATATCGTGCCAGTGCAACGATTCGATACGACCATGAGATGGACGGCGTCGATTCATCGGCTGTGACTTCCCACCTGTTTTATGTGGCGATTCAATATGCAGACGGCACAATTAATCGTGTGGCCACAGGAACAGTGAAACGTGGGGAGACGACTACTATCACAGGTGAGTTCTCCATCCCATCCGACGCTAATGTGGAAGGTTCCAAACTCATTGTCGAAACCGCGTGGGGTGCGGAAGGCACGTGCATGGATTACGTCATCGACGATATTTCCCTGATCGGTCTTGCTGATGAGAAGGAATATCCGGTCGCCGAAGAATACCAACCCAATGGTTCGAATCTTGATTTGGTATGGGAATGGGGACATAATCCAGATAACCGATATTGGTCTCTCACTGATCGTGAAGGCTGGTTGCGTTTGACCAATGGGCACAAGGTTTCCGCCACGGCCAAATATATGAAAGGCACTTATGGCGACCTGACATATTTTGAAACCGCCCGTAACGTTTTGTCGCAGCGTACCTTTGGCGGATCCATGTCTGTGGAAACCCACATGGATGTCAGTCATATGAAGGATGGAGACACCGCAGGCCTCGCTACATATACCCGTAGTTTTGCCTATGCCGCTGTGCGTCAAGAAAATGGACAGCGAACGTTGGGCGTGGTCAAGCGTGTCTACGACAATGGCGTGAAGGACGCGGACGGTAATATCGTTGACGATACGATTGATCGTGACGCTGAAGAGGCCTTTGTATCGGGCGGCACAGTGACATTGCCAGATGATGCGACCAATGTGTGGATCAAGTCGGACAACACACTGGATAATGCGAGTGGTAAGTTGACGATTCAGTATTGGTACAGTCTGGACGGTAAGCAATGGTCCAAGCTTGGCGACGAGCAGGGGCCGCTGACTTACGATTGGAGCTTGTCGCACTTTAAGGGGTATCGAATCGGCTTGTTCAATTACGCCAAGGAGAATACGGGTGGTTATGTCGATTTTGATTACTATGACTTGAGCGACGTGTTGACTTCTGACGGCAAAGCTGTGGATACGTCTAAGCTGCGTTCGGCCATTGATCAGGCTGACTCTCTGCAGTCTGCGGAATATCCTATGGATGAGTGGGATAAGATGCTCACGCTACTTGATAAGGCAAAGCAGGCGTTGGCATCCGATCCTTCCACGCAAAATGAGGTGGATGCCCCGCAGCGTGCACTGAGTTTGCAGCTCGCGCAATTGGCGGTTGACCGTCAGTCTGGTGATGGCGGAAATCCTGGTGGTGGTGATCAGACCGGTGACGGTAACCAGTCGGGTAACGGCGATCAGACCGGTGATGGCGGCCAGCAACAGTCTTCTACTGCTGATGATAATTCATCTGAACTGTCATCAACTGGTTCGTCCGTAACACCGATGGTGCTGTCTGCAATTGCCCTGATGCTGGCTGGCATCAGTGTCATTCGGATACGCCGCTCTTCGCGCTGAAATATCGCCGCAGCCTGTTGGTTGCAGCGATTGAATGTGCGGAATCAGTGATGTGTCGCAATGGTGGGTTGTGCGAATGCTCGGCAACGTGGATTCGTACAACCCATCCTGTTATGTTGAGACCGCGGCGTGAGACATGGTGGAGCATGACATCGGCGTAGAATGTGCGATTTTGGAAACAAAGGAGCTGGTGTGTGGGCGGCTGGCAGTTTTCATTTCGAATCGACGGCGTTCTCCTGATATCAAGTATGGCTGTGTATCTATGTTGCCGTTATGTGGTGATGTTAGCGGAGTGAGTAATTCGGATATGGTTCGCCCTTATGAACATATGTATGGCTTATGTCGTCCGCCGAAGCATGGTTGCGATTAGCGAAAATCAGGTATTGCGGCGTTATGTCCGGCGCCATGTCATTATCGTATGGCGCACTCACGATACAATACCGTCCTAGCATGGGCGTCGCGGCATGAGACGACGCATTGTGCAGACAGGTGTGGCGTCGAACAACGAACGCGAGGTAAACGTAGATGGCGGTGAATTCCAGCGTGGAGAAACAGCCGGTCGACCAGCAGGCGAGCGGTGAGGTGCAGGCTGAAATCGATACGCGGTCCGATGGTGTTTCGCCCATGCCCAACGATGTTTCCAAACATAACGATGTTTCCAAGCATCCGGTGGCGTCCATTCCCGAATCGACGCTGTCGCTGGCCGATATTGAGCGTAAGCGCTCGCATCCTGCATTGTGGCTGGCTTATGCGCTGCTGGTGATTGCGGCCATTGTGGTGCCGTATTGGTGGGGGCGTGCGATTGCGGTGAACGATACGCAGTGGCTGCTTGATAATTTGAGCGCGCTTGAGCCGCGCGGCGCCGCGTTTGTTGCCTGGACGGTGACGCTGATTGCCGTTTCCGGCCTTGGTCTGCTGGTTGTTGACGCCCATCGGCGCTTGTGGGGCGCGGTTTTTGTGATTGGCTTGGCGGCGGAGCAACTCATTGCCGGCCTGCGCATTCTGAAAATTGATTTTTGGTATGCGACATATGTGGTGTACGGAGAGTCGTCGGCATTGGCGAATGCGGCGAATCTTGGCATTATTTCAGTTGGTATTGGCGTTGCCGTTTTCGCGGTGCTGTGGGTGGGATTGTTGGTGACGATTAAAAAAGAGTCGCCGTTGAATGTGCTGACGCGCAGTTGGGCGTCGTTTATCTTTTTTTTGTGATTGAGACGATTGCTTTGCTTGTTGTGATGTTTGGCGGCCTGCTGACGTTGGTCTGATTCGTGGTGTCTGGTGCTCCTGTATAATTGACCCTTGGCGTATTTCGCCCGCGGATAGAGAGCGCGCCGGCATCGGGCCGGTAGCACCGCGCAGCAATATAAGGAGGATGCCGTGGCACTGACGGCTGAAGAAAAGCAGGAAATCATCGCTAAGTACGCGACCCATGAAGGTGACACCGGCTCTCCGGAGGTCCAGGTTGCTCTGCTGTCCAAGCGTATCGCTGATCTGACCGAGCACCTCAAGGAGCACAAGCATGACCACCACTCCCGTCGTGGTATGCAGCTGATGATCGGTGACCGTCGTCGCCTGCTTGACTACCTCAAGCGCGTTGACATCAACCGTTACCGTTCCCTCATCGAGCGTCTGGGTCTGCGTCGATAATTGAAGACTTCCGCCCGAGTACCTAGGATGGTGCTCGGGCGTTTTACATATCGCCAGCCAACGGCAACAACGGCAAGAGGGTTAGAGGATAGGCCAGCAGGTAAGGCCGACAGGAGAACCCGAATGAAGGGGTTGACACGAGGAACGACGGCCAAGGGGTCAGTCGAAACAAGGTATGTGACGTCCGCTGAAGAGGACAGTTGCGGTTCAAGCGAGTCGCCGAACCGCAGCACAGTATGTAGGAATAATTAGAAAATTAAAGAAGGAGGAACCCTATGGAGGGTCCCGAAATCAAGGCCGTTGAGGCCGTAATCGACAATGGATCGTTTGGCAAGCGCACGCTGCGCTTCGAGACCGGCCGCCTCGCCCAGCAGGCCGATGGCGCTGTGGCCGCCTACCTCGACGACGATTCCATGATTCTGTCCACCACCACCGCCGGTTCCAGCCCGAAGGAGAACTACGACTTCTTCCCGCTGACCGTTGATGTTGAAGAGAAGATGTACGCTGCCGGCAAGATTCCGGGCTCGTTCTTCCGCCGTGAAGGCCGCCCGAGCTCCGAGGCCATCCTCGCCTGCCGCATCATCGACCGTCCATTGCGCCCGCTGTTCCCGCACACCCTGCGCAACGAAGTGCAGGTCGTCGAGACCGTGCTCGCCGTGAACCCTGATGACGCTTACGATGTCATCGCCCTGAACGCCGCTTCCGCTTCCACCATGATTTCCGGTCTGCCGTTCGAAGGCCCGGTCTCCGGTGTGCGTCTGGCGCTGATCGACGGCCAGTGGGTCGCCTTCCCGCGTTGGAGCGAGCGTGAGCGCGCCGTGTTCGAGATTGTGGTCGCTGGCCGCGTGATCGAGAACGGTGATGTTGCCATCGCCATGATCGAGGCGGGTGCCGGCAAGAACGCCTGGCACCTCATCTATGACGAGGGTCAGACC
>OLPL01001309.1_pt1 | contig 15715 bp, 8 predicted proteins | sample 1673211 | NCBI WGS metagenome assembly OLPL01 (sample SAMEA3136766, study PRJEB25190) | human gut metagenome | reverse complement strand
GTCACCGAAGCCCGCCATATCGCACAGGGCTGCACCGGTCCGTCCATCCCGCTGTACAAGGATCTGAAGAAGGCTCCGATCGAGGCTTCCAAGGCCGAGTTCGCGGTCCGTTTCGTGATTCACGACAATCCGGGCGTGCTCGCCGCGATCGCAGCCAAGTTCGCCGACCATGGCGTGTCCATCAACGGCGTGAACCAGGATCTGAAGCCGACGCTGAAGGATCCGGGCTATGACGGCGAGCTGCAGCAGCTGCGTCTGGTCACCCACATGACCGATGAGCTCACTCTGCGCGAAACCGTCAAGGACGTGTGCGAGCTGGATTGCGTGTGCGGAGAGCCGTCGATCCTGCGCGTGCTGAACTGATATCGGATGCGATTCGGGCCCATGATGCGATTGACATGCAAGCCATGCCAAGCCGCCGTCATGGGCCCGAATACGATGCACGGGTGCGGTTCCCCCTGAAATTTGACTCTGGCACTGCCACGGTATACGGTGCTTGATTTGTAATGAAGATGTGACGAAGGACGACGAGAGATGACTCCAGTTACCCGCAAGGTGCGTGTGAAGGTTCCGGCCACCAGCGCCAATCTTGGCTCCGGTTTCGATACGGTCGGTTTGGCTTTGGATTACCATGACGAGCTTGAATTCACGCTGAGCGCCGACCCGGTGAACACCGCGGCGCAGGTGATGATCGAAGGCGAGGGCGAGGACACCCTGCCACGTGACGAGACGCACTTGGTGGTCTCCACGTTCCGCCGCGCATGCCAGACCTTCGGTCTGGGACGCGTCGGATTCATTCTGCAGGCGCACAACAACATCCCGCAGGCGCGAGGCATGGGCTCCTCCGCCGAGGCCATCGTCGCCGGCATCGCCGCCGCGGCCGCCTTCGCGCAGGACGACGACCTCAATCGCGACGCCGTGTTCGAGCTGGCCGCCGCCATCGAAGGCCATCCGGACAACGTGGCCCCGGCCGTGTACGGCGGCCTGACCATGTCCTGGGACATGGAGACCGCGGAAGGTGTCGGATCCGTGCCGATTCCAGGCGGCGAGCCGATGCACAACGGCTTCCACACCATCAATTACCGCGTGGCGGACGATCTGACCGCGGCCGTGTTCGTGCCGGACTACGAGCTGTCCACCGAAAAGGCCCGTCAGGCGTTGCCGACTGAGATTCCGTTCAAGGACGCCGTGCACAACGTCTCCCGTGTGAGCCTGCTGCCGGCCGCCATGAACCCCGCGATGCTGGCCTCCGGCTCGCGTCAGAACGCCAACGCACTGCTGTTCGCGGCCACGCAGGACCGCCTGCATCAGCCGTACCGCGCCTCGCTGATGGAGCCGTCTTGGGCGCTGATCGAGAAGATGCGCTCCCACGGCTTCGCCTCCACCGTGTCCGGCGCCGGCCCATGCGTGCTTGTGCTGCACCATGGCGACGCCCACGAGGAACTCGAACGGATCGCCGCCGAAGAGCTGGCATCCGGCCATTGGCGTGTGCTGCATCTCGCGGTCGACACCAAGGGTGTGCAGGTGGAACGCGCATGAGCATCCCGCTGATTCTCGCCTCCCAGTCCCGTCCACGCCGTGACGTGCTGTTCTCCGCCGGCATCTGCCCGACCATCCGTGTCTCGCACGTCGACGAGCCTGCCGCGCTTGAACGCGAGGCGGCCGCGCTTGGCGTCACCGTGAACGACCTGAGCGTCGAACAGCGTGTGATGATTCTCGCCACGGCGAAGGCCGAGGCCGTGCACCAGGCGTATCGCAACATCGCCGATACCGCGGCGCACGCGCGCGGGGAGCGCGTGGTCGGCTTCCCGCTCCGGGCAGCAGACGATCGCGACGCATCCTCGGCGGGCACAGCCGCACGCACGGACAGCGCGCAGTCCGCCGACGAGACGAAGACCCGAGATTTCTCCGGCATCGCCATTCCCACCGTCGCCGAGCCGATCGCCGATTTCGTGGATGGCCGTCCAAGCCTGACCCGTTCGAAGGCCGGCCCGCTGATTCTCGGCTGCGATTCCATGTTCCTGCTGGACGGCGAATGCTACGGCAAGCCGCATAGCGAAGAGGTAGCGCGCGAACGGCTGCGTGCCATGCGCGGTGCCACCGGCGAGCTGTGGACCGGCCATTGCCTCATCGACTTCGCGTCGGGCCGCATGGTGCGCGGCGCCAGCAAAGCGACCCTGCACTTCTGCGAATATTCCGACCTGGATATCGAACGCTACATCGCCACCGGCGAGCCGCTGGAAGTGGCCGGATCGTTCACTTTGGAAGGTTTCGGCGGCGCGTTCATCGACTCGATCGAAGGCGATCCGCACGGCATCATCGGCCTGAGCCTGCCGTTGGCGCGCCGTCTGGCGGCGCAATTGGGCGTCGAATGGACCGACCTGTGGAACGTCACCCGCTCCGACCTTGCGCCGGACGCCGAATATGATGCGAAAACGGGTGCCGCGAAGCCGCTGCCGCCCAAGGAGAACGTGCACCAGCCGGGAGACGGCTGGGTCGATTGCGCCTGCGGTCGCAAGCATTGGGGTACGAACGGCGCGTCCGGCGTGCTCTTGGCCCGCCGCAGCGAGACGACCGGTGAGGTGACGCACGTCGTCATGCAGCACCGCGCGGTATGGAGCGCGGAAGGCGGCACGTGGGGCATTCCCGGCGGTGCCACCGCCGACGGCGAAAGCCCGATCGAGGGCGCGTTGCGTGAATCGTACGAGGAAGCCAACATCACGCCGGAGGACATCGACGTGGTCGGATCGTACTGCGAGGACCACGGCCCATGGTCGTATACCACGGTGTTCGCCTTCGAAAAGCCGGGGCACCGCGTCGAACCCAAGGCCAACGACGACGAAAGCATGGAGATCGAATGGGTGCCGGTCGATGACGTGCCCAACCGCAAGCTGCTGACCGCCATGCGCACCGATTGGCCCAACTTCGCGGCGCGTCTGCGTGCTTTGGCGGCCGTGCGGTAGCCTGCGCGCAGTGTGCCGCATCCTTGGAGCATGAGGGTTGTTAGCGCTAACTGAAGTTGCGTGTACAATAGGCGAACGTACCAACAGTTGTGTGCGAAAGGCGACGGGGCATGGCAGGCAAACGCAATGCGGGCAATAAGCGTCCTTCGATGTTCGAAGTGGCGAAGCTGGCTGGTGTGAGCCACCAGACGGTCTCGCGCGTCATCAACCATTCGCCGGACGTCTCCGACGCCACCCGCGAGAAGGTGCAGAAGGCCATCGACCAGCTCGGATACCGTCCCAGCAACTCCGCCCGCGCGCTCGCCTCGCACCGGTCCCGCACCATCGGCCTGATCGCCGGCGGCCAGCATTTCTATGGCCCGATTTCCACGATTTCCGCGATTGAGACGATGGCCCGCCAGCATGGCCTGTTCGTGACGGTGAGCATGGTGCATGAGGCGCTGTGCTCGCAGGAGGAATTCGACGACCTGTGCCGCACCTTCGACGAGATGAACGTCGATGCGTTCATCTTCCTCACGCCCACCGATGTCATGTTTTCCGCGGCATGCCGGACGCGGATCGCGCAGCCTCGTGTGATCGTCACATCCACGCACGGTGGCATCGGCGTGCAGGACGGCCTGCGGCTGATGAAGTCCGCCGACCGCCGCCGCGTATCCGTCGTCGGCATGGACCAATGGTCCGCGATGGCCGACGTGATGCATCTAGTCGTGGAATACGGGCACCGTTCGGTGCTGTATTTCGCCGGTCCCAAGGAGTGGCGCGACGCGGCGACGCGCCTGCTGGCATGGAACAAGCTATGCGCGGCCAATGCGGTCAATTCCGTGACGGTGCAGTGTGAGACCTGGGAATCCTCTGAAGCGTACGGCAAGATGAACCACATCCTCGACAACATCGGCCGCACCGGCGGCAATCTGCCGACATGCATGGTCTGCGCCAACGACAGCCAGGCCGTGGGTGTGGCCCGCGCGCTGCATGAGCATGGCGTGCGCATTCCGCAGGATGTGAGCCTGGTGGGCTTCGACGACATGCCTGCCATGGACAATATGTTCCCGCCGCTGACCACGGTCCGCCCCGGCTTTGAGCAGCTGGGTGTCGCCGCCATGCGCGAGACACTGTACTTGCTGGGCGCGGGGGAGGAGAACTCCTTCGGATCATCGCAGCATGGCGTCGGACTGGTGTCGGCGCAGATGGTCAACCGCAGCTCCCTGGGTCCTGTCCGCCGCCGCTAAGGCGCTGCTTCTTCTCGATTTGTTTATATATTCATTGCTCCGATGACACGTCGGATTTGGTGCGTCACGGGTTTGTGCCTACAATAGTGAGCGTTAACAGTGAGCGCTAACATTCAGTTGACAGAGTGGTTGCGAGGCGCTCGGACGCAAGGAGTTCGTGAACTATGACGCAAGAGCAGGTCGCAGTGACCGCCGAGAAGATCCGCGCAGGCAAGACGAGCCTGGGCATCGAGTTCGGCTCCACCCGCATCAAGGCGGTGCTCATCGATGACGCCTACCACACCATCGCGGCGGGCGACTATGAGTGGGCCAGCCATCTCGAGGACGGGCTGTGGAGCTACACCCAGGAGGAAATCTGGAAGGGTTTGCAGACCGCATACGCCCGGATGGCCGGCGACGTCGAAACCGCCTATGGCGAACGGTTGACCCACGTGGGGCACATCGGCTTCTCCGCCATGATGCACGGCTACCTCGCCTTCGACAAGTCCGGCGAACTGCTCGTGCCGTTCCGTACTTGGCAGAACACCAACACCCACGAAGCCCACGAGAAGCTTTCCGAGCTGTTCCAGTACAACATTCCGGAACGCTGGTCCGTGGCACACCTCTACCAGGCGGTGCTCAACCACGAGGAGCACGTCTCCAAGGTGGACTACATCACCACACTCGCCGGCTACGTGCACTGGAAGCTCACCGGCGAGAAGGTGCTCGGCGTGGGCGACGCCTCCGGCATGTTCCCCATCGACCCGGCCACCCATACCTACGAAACCGAGTTCATCAAGCGATTCGACGCGATCGAGGAAGTCGCCGCGCAGCCGTGGAAGCTTGAGAACCTGCTGCCCCGTCCGCTCGTGGCGGGCACCCCGGCCGGCACGCTCACCGCCGAAGGCGCCAAACTGCTCGACCCGACCGGCACCCTTCAACCGGGCGTCGTCCTCGCCCCGCCGGAAGGCGACGCGGGCACCGGCATGGTCGCCACCAACTCCGTGCGCGTGCGCACCGGCAACGTCTCCGCCGGCACTTCGATTTTCGCCATGGTCGTGCTTGAGCACAAGCTGGCGCGCCTGCATCCGGAAGTCGACCTCGTCACCACTCCAGCCGGCGACCTGGCCGGCATGAGCCACGCCAACAACTTCACTTCCGATCTCAACGCCTGGGTCGGCCTGTTCGGACAGTTCGCCGCCGCGATCGGCCAGCCGGTCGATGCCGGCACGCTGTACGGCACGCTGTTCCGCGCCGCGATCGCGGACGATGTCGACGCCGACTGCGGTGGTCTGCTCAACTATCCGTTCCGCTCCGGCGAATTCCTGGCTGGCCTGCCGGAAGGCCGACCGCTGTTCGCCCGCAGCCCGGAGGCGCGCATGAGCCTCGGCAACTTCATGAGAACTCAGCTGTTCAGCGCCTTCTCGCCGGTCAAGATCGGCATGGATGTGATGACCAAGGACGAAGGCGTCGCCGTCGACTCGCTCGTCGGCCACGGTGGCATCTTCACCACGCCGAAGGTCGCGCAGAAGATTCTCGCCGCCGCATTCGACACCCCGATCAAGGTCATGGCCACCGCCGCCGAAGGCGGAGCGTGGGGCATGGCCGTGCTCGCCGACTATCTGTGGCACGCCGACCAGCCGCTCGCCGACTACCTCGACACCCGCGTCTTCGCCGACGCGGCCTCCACCACGGAAGCGCCGGACGCCAACGACGTGGCCGGCTTCGAAGCCTTCTTCGACCGCTTCCGCAAGGGGCTGCCGATCGAGCATGCCGCCATCGAAAGCATCCCGCTGGAAACCAAATAACCGTCCATCGTAACAACAGCAAGCCTGACGAAAGGAACATAATATGGCAACGTTGGCTGATTACGGCCCGGAAGTACGAGCTGAAGTCAAGCAGGTGCGCGAAGTGGTCGCCACCCTGCACGAGCAGCTCATCAAGTGGAATCTGGTGGTGTGGACCGCAGGCAACGTCTCGCAGCGCCTGCACACCGCCGACCTGATGGTCATCAAGCCGTCCGGACTGCGCTACGAGTACCTCACCCCGAGCTCGATGGTCGTGTGCGACCTCGACGGCAACGTGGTCGACGGTGCCGAAGCGCCGAGCTCCGACACCGCGTCCCACGCGTACATCTACCGCCACATGCCCGACGTGTACGGCGTGGTGCATACCCACTCCACCTACGCCACCGCATGGGCGGCCACCGGCCAGAACATTCCGTGCGGCCTGACTATGATGGGCGACGAGTTCGGCGGCCCGGTGCCGGTCGGACCGTTCCGCCTCATCGGCTCCGAAGCCATCGGCGAAGGCGTGGTCGAAACCCTGAAGAAGTATCCGAAGTCCCCGGCCGTGCTCATGCAGAACCATGGTCCGTTCACCATCGGCAAGGACGCGGAAGCCGCCGTCAAGGCCGCCGCCATGACCGAAGAGGTGGCGCACACCATGTGGGCCGCCAAGCAGCTCGGAGACATCATCCCGATCTCCCAGGAAGACATCGATAGCCTTAACGACCGCTACACCAACGTCTACGGCCAGCACTGACGCGACGGAAACTGAAACGACAAACCCAACAACGAAGTAAGGAATAATCCAACATGGCAATGGAAAACCCATTTGAAGGCAAGGAAATCTGGTTCGGCGTCGGATCGCAGGACCTCTACGGCGAGGAGGCGCTGCGCCAGGTGGCCCAGCAGACCGGCGAGATGGTCGACTTCCTCAACGCGACCGGCAAGATCCCGGCCAAGATCGTGCTCAAGCCGACCCTGAAGTCCTCCGACGGCGTCAAGGCCTTCATGACCGAAGCCTCCGCCAACCCGAACGTCATCGGCGTGATCACCTGGTGCCACACCTTCTCCCCGGCCAAGATGTGGATCCGCGGCCTCGAAGTGCTCACCAAGCCGCTGCTGCAGCTGGCCACCCAGCACCACAAGGAAATCCCGTGGGAGACCATCGACATGGACTTCATGAACCTGAACCAGGCCGCCCACGGCGACCGTGAGTTCGGCTACATCGTGTCCCGTCTCGGCATTCCGCGCAAGATCGTCGTCGGCCACTACACCGATCCGGAAGTCGCCGAAAAGGTCGGCACCTGGGCTCGCGCCTGCGCCGGCTGGGATGCCTCCCAGAACATGAAGGTCATGCGTTGGGGCGACAACATGCGCAACGTGGCCGTCACCGAAGGCGACAAGACCGAAGCCGAGCGCGTGTTCGGCGCTTCGATCAACACCTGGGCCGTCAACGACCTCGTCGCCGCCTACGAGAAGGTCAAGGACAGCCAGGTCAAGGACCTCATCGAAGACTACAAGGCCAAGTACGACGTGGCCCCCGAGCTGCTTGATTCCCGCTACGATGAGCTGTTCATCGCAGCCAAGGAAGAGGCCGCCATGGTCAACATGATGCGTGAGAACGGTTGCACCGCCGGCGTCGACAACTTCGAAGACCTCGGCACCCTGCCGCAGCTGCCGGGCGTCGGCCCGCAGCGCTTCCCGTCCGAGTACGGCTGGGGCTTCTCCGCCGAAGGCGATTGGAAGACCTCCGTGCTGGTGCGCATCGGCGCCGTGATGGGCTACGGCCTTGAGGGTGGCGCCTCCCTGATGGAGGACTACTCCTACAACTTCGTGCCGGGCAACGAGTTCGACATGGGCTCCCACATGCTGGAAGTCTCCCCGTCCATCGGCACCATCGCCAAGCCGAAGCTGGCCATCTACCCGCTGGGCATCGGCGGCAAGTCCGACCCGGTCCGTCTGGTGTTCTCCGGCAAGCCGGCCGACGCCGTCGTGGTCTCCATGGCCGACGAGCGCGAACGCTTCCGCCTGCTCATGGACGAGGTCACCATCGTCGAACCGCAGGGCTCCCTGAAGAACCTGCCGTGCGCCCGCGCCGTGTGGAAGCCGAAGCCGGACCTGAAGACCGCCGTGCAGTGCTGGATCGCCGCCGGCGGCTCCCACCACACCTGCATGACCACGTCCGTCGGTCGTGAGGCTTGGGAGGACTTCGCCCGCATCGCCGGCGTCGAACTCGCCGTCATCGACGAGAACACCAACGCCCGCCAGTTCGAGAAGGAGCTGGAGATCAGCGAGATGTACCACCGCCTCAACAACCGTCACTGAAATAACGGAGCGTTAACAGCACGGCAGGAAACTTGACGTACCTTCGTACGCCGGCGTTTCCTGCCGCACTGTTACCGCACGCGTTATCTCAGCGATACGGGGTGCGCTTAAAAAACAGCACGGCGGGGAAGTTGACGTACTTTTGTACGCAGCGTTCCCCGCCGTGCTGTTTTTGTTTACCTATGTGCGGCTCAGCGCTTGCCGGCGTACAGCTGCTGGTCGATCACGTCGGCGAACACGCGGTTCACTGCCGGACGCACCACCTTCAGCGACGGCGTCAGGCACTTGTTCTCCTGCGTGAACTGCGCATCCAGCACCACGAACTTACGCACGGATTCGGCGCGCGAAACCGTCGCGTTCGCCTTGTCCACATACTTCTGAATCTCGTCATGAACGGCGGCGGTAGCCGCCACGCGGTCAAGCGGCGTATCCGCGGACAGGCCCACGGACGGCAGCCAGGCCGCCAATCCTTCCGGATCGAGCGTGACCAGCGCGCCGATGAACGGACGATTATCGCCCACCACCACGGCATGCTCCACAATCGGACACTTCGCAATCTCCTGCTCCATCGGAATCGGCGACACGTTCTTGCCGCCGGCGGTGATGATGATGTCCTTCTTGCGGCCCGTAATCGTAATACGACCCTCATCGTCGATCGACGCAAGATCGCCGGTGCGCAGCCAACCGTCCTCGGTGAACACCTCGGCCGTTTTCTCCGGCAGATTGTGGTAACCCATGAACACGTTCGGTCCCTTGACCTGCAGCTCGCCATCGTCGGAAATACGCACGGACGATCCCGGCGCAGGCTGGCCGACGGTACCGATCACATTGTCCGTGACGCGGGTCGCGGCAAACGGCGCCGCGGTTTCCGTCATACCGTAGCCCTGGATCATCGGCAGGCCGATGCCATTGAAGAAATGCGCCAGCGACACGTCCAGCGGAGCGCCACCGCACGCCACATAACGGATACGCGGGCCCAACGCGCCACGCACGGTGTGGTATACGGACGCCTCATACGACAGGTGTTCGGCGGTCTGCTTCATGGTCGGTTTCTCGCCAGCCTGCTGCATGCGCGACCAGTCGCGCGCGGACTCGGCGGCCTTGAGGAACAGGCGGCCCTTCCAACCCATGCCGGCCTTGCGGGAAGCCGCGTTGTACACCTTCTCGAACACGCGCGGCACGCCCAGCAGGTACGTCGGCTCGAACGAACGCACATCCGGCAGCAGCGTCTTGGTGTCCGGCAGATAGCCGACCACGCCGTCATCGGAAGCGATCGACGCGTACTGGATGAAGCGCGCGAAGCAGTGGGCGAGCGGCAGGAACAGCAGCAGACGCGGATGGTCTTCAAGAATCATCTCGTGCAGCGCAAGGCTGCCGGCACGCGTGATCGACACGAAATTGCGATGCGACAGCTCGGCACCCTTCGGTGCCCCCGTGGAACCGGACGTGTACACGATGGTGGCCAGATCGTCGGCACGCACCGACGTGATACGCTCGTCCAGCTCTTCGTCGGACACGGTGACGCCCAATCCCTCCAGCGCGCCCATGGCATTGGCGTCGAGCATCAGAATATGCTTCAGAGACGGGCAGCGGCCAATCACGGAATCAAGACGGTCGAAGCGTTCGCGATCGTCGGCGATGGCGAGCTTCACGTTGGAATCGTTGAGAATGCGTTCGGCCTGCGCCGCGGAATCGGTGTCATAGATCGGCACATTGACCGCGCCGATTGCGGCCAGTGCGAAATCAAGCACGCCCCACTCGTAACGGGTGGTGGAGAAGAGGGTGACGGCATCCCCCTTGCCGATGCCGAACGCGATCAGGCCTTTGGCCGCGGAGAGCACGTTCTTGTGGAATTCGCCGGTCGTCACCTTGGTCCACTGGCCCGGAGCGGTTTTGCGTTCCGCGATCACGGTGTCTTCGCCGGTGCGCTTGATGCGTTCGGTAAGCAGGGAGTAGATGGATTCGTCGTCGCGTACTTCGACGGATGCGCCCGGGGTCGTGTACTCGGTGAGCATGAAGTGTTCTCTTTTCTTGCGTTTCCGCGGTTTTCGTGGGTTTTGCGATATATGCGATCGCTGCGATTGCGGTGATCGGTGACGTGCTTTTCGCGTCCTGTGTCGCGCCTCGCATATCGTAAGTTACGGTGACGTAAGTCCGCATTGTAAGAAACAACAAGAAATATGGCGACGGGTTTGTTTGAACTGACAAAGTGGCACGAAACGTCAACGGAACGGGGGATTGGTACACGGATGCATCATCTCGAAAAAAGGTTTGACGCGTTCGATCGCAGGGTGTCCAACGGGTTGCGCGACGGGTTCGAGAGGGGTTGCCCTTACGGGCGAAAACGGTGGAAAATGCGGCAAAACTGGGCGGAGTGACGTTGCGAACCACAACATGTTCCGTGTACACTCAAGTTTGGCGCAACTACCCCTTGCGCCTAGGCTGTTTGCTCAACGGCGAACATTCAGCCGCCTCACTTTTCGCCGTTCCCTTGGTTTTCTGTGGTTTTGCTGTTGTGCATTTGCTTGCGAGTTCTGATGGTTTTCTAGATTTTTCCGACGATTTTCTGCGATTGCCGTTCCGTCATTGCCTTTCGTCGGTATGCCCGATACGCTTGGAGCGGATGGCGGGATTGCAAACGATTGGAAAAGGGGCATGATGTTCGACAAGCGGCTGTTTTCCTTGGCTGACGGCGTCGGTCGATTGATCGCGGCGAAAGTCGCCTGCCAATGGCTGGGCCTCGTGGCCAACATCGCCTTCGTCGTGGCTGTGGTGCGTATGCTGCAACCGCTGTTTGCGCCCGTACCGTCCGCCACCGCGCCCTGCATCGCCATTATTCTTATTGCCGCGGTCGTGCGATTCGTCACCATTCGCGCCGCCGCACGTTTCGGTAGCGAGGCCGCCGAACGCGTCAAACTCGCGCTGCGTGAGAAACTGTTCAATAAGATGCTCGCGCTCGGCCCGTCCTACGCGCAGCGCGTGCGCACCGCCGGCGTGGTGCAGTCCGCGGGCGAAGGCATCGAACAAATCCAAAGCTTCTTCGAACTGTTCCTGCCGCAACTGTGCTACGCCGTGCTCGCCCCCATCACGCTGTTCGCCGTGCTTGCGCCGATCGACCTGCCCACCGCCGCGACGCTGCTCGCCTGCGCGCCACTCATCGTGCTCATCGTCGGCATGGTGGCGATGCGTGCCGCCCGCGTATTCAAGAAATACTGGGGCAAATACACGGATATGGGGGCGTCGTTCCTCGACAATCTGCAGGGACTTGAGACGCTGAAAACCTTCGATGCGGACGAGCGCGCCGCACGAGTCATGGACGAGAAGGCCGAACAGTTCCGCGTGATGACCATGAACGTGCTGCAGATCCAACTGCGTTCGCTCACGGCGATGGATGCCGTGGCGTACGGTGGCGCGGCCGCCGGCATCGGCGTTGCGATATGGCGATTTGTATCCGGCTCGCTCTCGCCGTCTGGCGTTTTCGCGCTGTCCGGCGTGCTGCCGCTTGGTTTGACGCCGATCGCCGCGGTATTGCTGACGATTCTGCTAGCCGCCGATTTCTTCATTCCGCTGCGACAGCTCGGCTCGTATTTCCACGTTGCGATGAACGGCATGACGTCCACGAAACGTATTTTCGCGCTGCTCGACGCGCCCGAACCGGAGCATGGCAGCAAGGAACTGCCGGAATTCGGGGCTTCCGGGCGTGGTGTCGGCGTGGAGTTTCGTGGTGTTTCGTACCGGTATGCGGACGCGGATGTGGATGCTGGGGGTGCTGCTGGTGCGGGGCCTGACGCTGCCGGGTCTGCGGGTGCCGGTGTTGCGAGTCCCCGTCGTATATCGTCCACATCGCATTCCGATATGCGGAACGCGGATGTGGACAGCGTTGATGAGGGCGGCGGCGCGGGTGACGCGCGCGAAACGCGCTACGCCTTGCGCAACGTGGCCCTCCGTGCGCTGCCCGGCGAAGTCACTGCGATCGTCGGGCCATCCGGTTCCGGCAAGTCCACAGCCGTCCAGCTGCTTGCCGGCACGCTTGTCGGATATGAAGGCGATGTGCTGCTGTCCGAAATGCCATCCGGAATGCGGGACGAAGTGCTGGGCGCTATGTTAAGCAGTGCGGCGCCGGATGACAGTGAAACCCTGAAATCGCACCAAATCCGCGACCTCACCGCAGCATCGCTCACCCGCGAAATCTCCATCGTCTCCGCGCACAGCCACCTGTTCGCCGGCACCCTGCGCGACAACCTGCTCATGGCCCGCGCCGACGCCACCGACAACGAGCTGTGGCAGACGCTGGAAGCCGCGCATATCGACGATTTCGTGCGCGCGCAATCGCGAGGACTCGATATGCCGATCACGCAGGACGGCGCGAATCTGTCCGGCGGGCAGAAACAGCGCATTGCGATCGCCCGTGTACTGTTGCGCAGGTCGGCCGTCTATATTTTCGACGAGGCGACCAGCAGCGTCGACGCGGACAGCGAAACGTTGATTTTGCAAACGATTCGCGCGCTCGCCGACGCCGGCGCAACCGTGCTGATGGTCACGCACCGCATGGCGAACGCGGCCGACGCGGACCATGTCGTAGTGTTTGATGGGGGTGTCGTCGTCGAGCAGGGCGCGCATGACGATCTCATGGCCGCGGACGGCACGTATGCCAAGCTGTTCCGGGCGCAGGAAAGCGTGGAACGGGTGGGATTGTCTGGTCGCGTCGCGCCGCGCGTATCGCGTATGACTCATGCGTCTGGTGCGTTTGCCGTGTCTCGGATGTCTGGTTCCGCCGAATCGAACGCCAGTGGCGCCAAATCGGACATGCCAACAACCCAAGTCATCGCCCGCTTGCTGCGCGAAGTCGGCCCACTGCGCAAACCCATGGCCATCGCCTGCGCGTGCGGCATCCTCGGCCACCTCGCCGCCACGTTCCTGCCGGTTTTCGGCGTCGCCGCGCTGTTTGCCGCAGCTGGCGCAAAAGTCTGGAATCTCAGCCTTCCCGCGGCAATCGCAGCCATGATTATCTGCGCACTGATCCGCGGCGGCATGCGCTACGCCGAGCAATACATGAACCACAATGTCGCCTTCCGCCTGCTCGCGCTGTTCCGGTCGAAAACGTTTGCCGCGCTGCGTCGCCTCGCGCCCGCCAAACTGTCCGGCAAAGGCAAAGGCGACCTGATCGCGCTGGTCACCACCGACGTCGAACTGCTGGAAATCTTCTTTGCGCACACCATTTCGCCGGTTGTCATCGCCATCGCGACCACCGTGCTTTACACGGTCGCATTGCTTACGTTGAGTCCTGCGATCGCTGTCACGCTGGTCATCGCGCACCTGACCGTCGGCATCGTGCTGCCGAAACTCTTCGCCACGGCGGTAGGCGGTCTCGGTGGGGATATTCGCCGCGAATCCGCCCAACTTGATGACGAAATGCTCGACGATATGCGCGGTCTCGACGAAATCATCCGATTCGGCCAAGGCCATGCGCGGCTTGCCGGCATCGCGTCACGCACGCGCTCGCTCTGGAGCCGCCGCGCCCGGCTGAGTGCCAAGAATGGCGATTTCGCAGGCTTCGGCGCGGTGCTGGTCGTACTGTTCACTGCCATCGCGGCATTGCTGGCGATGGTCACGTCCGGTACGACGATGCCCATCGCTTCCGCCGCTTCCGCCGCCGCAACCATTCAAACCGTCCTTTCCGCGCCCGCCGCCCGCCTGACCGCCGCTTTCGTGCTGCTGGCCAGCTCGTTCGGTCCGACGCTCGCGTTGAGCGCGCTGCCGGCCAATCTCACGCAAACGTTTGCAGCCGCCCGCCGCCTGTTCGCGCTGATGGACGAAACCCCCGCAGTGGAGGAGCGGGGCGATTTCCTGCCGCGCTACCATGGCATGTCCATGCACGACGTCACGTTCGGCTACGGCAATTCGAGCGAGGCTCCAACTTCCGGAAGCGATGCGGATGCCCCCGAGTCGTCCGCCGAGCCAATCCTCAACCACGTCTCGCTCGACGTTCCGCAACACGGCATCCTCGGCGTCCAAGGCCCGTCCGGCCGCGGCAAATCGACGCTGCTGAAACTGCTTATGCGTTACTGGGACCCGCAATCCGGCTTGGTCGCACTGTCCGAGGTGCCGCTGCCGCAGATCGACGCGCATCATCGCCGTCGCGTGCAAACGATGATGGGGCAGGAAACCTACCTGTTCGACGGCACTATCCGTGAAAACCTGCTTATGGCCTGCGATATGGGCGGTGCGGATACGGCTGGTAATGCTGATAATGCTGGCGATCCGGACGATTCCGCGACTTCCGGCAGAGCGCTCCTTACCCCGCCCGCTCCTCCCGTTTCGTGGAATGCCGCTGATTCCGTGCTTTCCACCCGGACGCCCCTTTCTGTCGGTGATGACGTGCTGCGCGCCGCGCTTGCCAAGGCTTCCGCGCTTGAACTGGTCGACTCGCTCCCGCAGGGCCTTGATACCCCCGTCGGCGAGTTGGGCGGGCGGCTTTCAGAGGGTGAACGGCAACGCATCGGCCTGGCTCGCGTCTTCCTGCGCAACGCGTCGCTGGTGTTGTTCGACGAGCCGACGAGTCGCCTCGACGCCTACAACGAATCCGTGATTCTGCAATCGATTGACGCGTTGGCGCAGCAGGGGAGCGCGGTGCTGCTCGTCTCGCACCGCGATTCCACCATGCGCATCGCGGACCGCATCGTGCGCATGTGAGCTGGCGCGTGCGGATTGCGAACTGATGCGGCGAGCCGATGCGTGCGAACTAGCGTGTGAATCGGCGTAATGCGGGGCCTGGTGAGGTGCCCATGCCCATGCGGCCGCATACGGACGCGCCGCACGTCCGCAATGTGGTCGTATGAAAATCGCATGTCATTCGTGTTTCCTATAGCGCGCGCGACGGCGTACGGAAGCGGACGAATCGAAAGCCATGGTCGCAGGTAAAGCAAGAAAAACGGACGAAACCGACGAAATGTCGACGGAATCGAAATCATAAGCCAATGAAACAATCATGAAAATAAGGTTGCAAATTTAGCAAAACCGACTTTTTGGTAGGTTATAAGATTCAGTTCGCGTGAAATCGAAATGGGAAATCGTTAGTATCGATAGCAAACGATTATTTTCGACGAAAGGCTGGCGATGGCCAACAACAGGAACGAACTGAACAAGAATCTGGCGCAGATGCTCAAGGGTGGCGTGATTATGGACGTCACTACCCCCGAGCAGGCGAAGATCGCGCAGGACGCGGGCGCATGCGCGGTGATGGCGCTCGAGCGCATTCCGGCCGACATCCGCGCGGCCGGTGGCGTCTCCCGCATGAGCGACCCGGCCATGATCAAGGGCATCCAGGAAGCCGTGTCCATCCCGGTCATGGCGAAGGTGCGCATCGGTCACATTGCCGAAGCCCGCATCCTGCAGGCCATCGAAATCGACTACATTGACGAATCCGAAGTGC
>OLPL01001308.1_pt1 | contig 15715 bp, 16 predicted proteins | sample 1673211 | NCBI WGS metagenome assembly OLPL01 (sample SAMEA3136766, study PRJEB25190) | human gut metagenome | reverse complement strand
CTGGAGCGGGTCTTGAGGGAAATACTATCCCGATCCACATAAACCGTTGCCATTGTCCTATTATTCATAATCCACCTCGTTTCTGTTATTTGCCCCTGTATGATGCATGGCAGTCTGTGTGACCAGGAATGGATGCTCTACATACTCCTCTTTTGCTGAGGTATATGCCGCTCCGCCCAGAGAGTCCAGATACTGCCATCCGTTTTTGGATTTTGAGATGTACACATAGAACGGTGCAAGCACATACTCATCCCGTTCATAGCAACCAAGATACTTTCTTGCAAGTACCGCCACAACACCCAACTCTGCCGCTTTCTGTGTTGTCAGGGAAACTGCCAGTTTCATTACTTCCTCTTTTTCAATATCATTGAGTCTGGAAGTATAAACACTCTCCAGGAATAACACAGCCTTCTCACCTGCGGCAGACTTTCCGGTAGCCGTGTTCTCCTGCGACAAATCAGCAAAAGAAAAATCGATGGCAGGTGGTTTTTGAAATGCACCTTTTGTCAGACGGAGGCAGGCGCGAGCCACCACTGTTTCATCCTTTTTCACAAGAATAATCTTCTTGTTAGAGTCAAAGGCGGCTAACAGGCACTCTCTCTGGCTTCCAGTACGGTAAGACAGGCAGGTACCATGAGGAAGCTCCCCAAGCCGCAGAGTGTGGTAAAAATCATCCACCTCTTCTGCCAGAAATGCACCTCGGGCCAAAGAAAGATTTTTCTTCCAGAGGCTCTCCTGCATCTCGCTGACAGGGTAGCGGATCTCACGCTGCAGGTCACCGGCAAAATATTTGAGTTTATAGAACTGGCCCATCAATTCAGCCTGTACGATCCGTCGCAGCGCTTCAACAGCCAACTCCTGCCGTTCGCTAAGCTGCGCGTTCATTCAACCTCCTTCGCATGCGGTCATGAGCGGGGGGTGAACAGGGGACGGAGGTGTGTTCGCGATGGCCCTTCGCGTTCCCAAGTGCTCTCGCGTGAACACGCCCTCGTTTCCCGTTCGCGTTCGCTTCTCTAGTCGAATCGCGGCCCTTCGTCCTCAGCTTTGCGCAGCGCATCTTTGGGGTCGACGTTGTGCAGCAGGCTGGGGTCCTCGAACAGGCGGGTGCAAATCATGTCCGCGCGGTTCATCTCGCCGCCTTCTTCTCCGATCACGTTTTTATAGAACCGCGTCAGGAACGAGTCATCGGGGAAGATCTTCGCCGCCGCGTTGCGGTACTGCGCGCGCACCAGCGCATCGCGGAAGTAGCGCGCGTGCTTGGCGAAGGGGTCGTTCGCCACCTGGAACCCCAGGCTGTTCAGGTATAACTCCGAGAACACGGCGACGGTGCGCGTGTTTCCCTCGTAAAACGGATGGATTTGCCAGAGGAACGCGATGGTGTGGCAGAAGCGCTGCAGCTCCTCGTCCGTGAACGTCGTGTATGCCGCGGCGGCCTCGTTCGCGAACGCGCCGCGAAGCGACATCTCGTAAGTCAGCGGGTCGGCGTACAGCACGCTGTCGCCGTTGAGGATCTGCTCCTGCTTGATTAGGCGCTCGCTTTTGAACTGGCCGGGGTGGTATACCGCAGGGTCGAGGTCCTGGAACAGGTATGCGTGGATGGTGGTGAGCATGTCGGGCGAAAGGAAGAACGCACCGCGCGTGAGCAGCTCGGCGATTCGCTGGCTTACCAGGTCGGCTTCCTTGCTTTCGCCGTTTGCGTCGGCGCCGGCGTATCGTTCGCGAACGAGTTCGCCAACTTCGTCGAGCCCCTTTTCGCCGAGGATGTAGGCATGAGCTTGGTCGCGCAGGTAGTCGGACACCTTCAGGCCATCGACGTCTTGCAGGCCGATGGCGACGGCCCAGTAGTGCCTGCGACGCTCTTCCGAAGTGTATTCGGAAGCCGGTCGATATTCGAAATCGTCGTAGCTGTCTGCGGACATAACGGTTACCTGGGTCACCCCGCTCCGCGTAGGAGCCCTTCCTATGGTTGCGCCGCAATCGCGAACGCTTGTGCGTTATCGGAACATGATAGCACGGCGAGGGCCGACGCCGCGCGGATGCGCGCCTGCTGCGCACGAACAGGGGGATGGAGGCGTGTTCGCGAAGCCTTCTCGCGGTGAACGGGGGACGGAGGTGTGTTCACGATGGCCCTTCGTACTCTCAGGCGCACCCGCGCGAACACACATCCACTCCCGTTCACCTTTCTCCTTCCCCTTGAATACTTGATGGCGCTTGCCGAGAGCGGGGGCTTGCTTCGCCGCCTGCACGTATACTGTTTGCATAGTGCGAATCGCGGGGCTGGTTGGGCGCCGCTTGATGAAAGGCTGTCTCGTGTCCGAAAAGTTGAAGATCGGCGTGCTGCTCTCCGGCAGCGGCACGAATTTCCAGGCCATCCTTGATGAGGCGGCGAAGGGCCTGCCCGTTGAGGTGGTGAAGGTGGTCGCGTCGCGTCCCGATGCGTACGGCATCGAGCGCGCCAACACCGCCGGCATCCCCGTGCTGGTCATGAACCGCGAAAAGTACGCCGACCCCGAGGCGGCCGACGCGCAGATCGTGGCCGCGCTGCAGGAAGCCGGCGCGCAGTACGTGGTCATGGCCGGCTACATGCGCAAGGTCACGCCCGTCATGCTCAACGCCTTCCCCAACCGCGTGCTCAACCTACATCCGGCGCTTTTGCCCTCGTTCAAGGGCGCGCACGCCATTGCCGATGCGTTCAACGCCGGCGTGAAGGTCACGGGCGTCACCGTCCACTTCGCCAACGAGGACTACGACAAGGGCCCCATCGTGGCGCAGGAGCCGGTGCGCGTGGCTGAGGGAGACACGCTTGAAACCCTGGAAGCCCACATCCACCAGGTGGAACACGAGCTGTACCCGCGCGTGCTGGGCTGGCTGGCAGCCGGCCGCGTGAGCGTCGACGTGGAGGGCAAGGTGCATCTTGCTGACTAAGGAAACGCTGGCGGGCATCGCCGCCGATCTGCGCGCGGGACGCGCGGTGGAGCTTTCGTCCGCCGACTTCCCGTGCTTTTCCGCCGAGGCGCTGAAGGGCAACATGCACGTTTCGCCCGATGACCTAGGGAAACTGTCTGCCGCCCTTACCGCCGCCGATCGGAAGACCTGTCAGAGAATTTTTGAATACCTGTTCGAAACCGAGGAATTTCAGAATGCTCTGGTTTACTGTAGGATGGAAACGAAGACCACCTTTGTAAGGTCCGATTGCGCTGTTGAACTGTACACGATATCCTTTGTTAACCTGTACGGTTCCGTTGTCATCTACCCACGGAACACGGAAAGAAATAATTCTTTCTGGCTCTACCAGACGTTCCAGAATAGAAAGACTGCGGTATTTTTCTTCATTACGGTCGATAACAACTTTAAGAGAATCTAGAACTTCTTTTACTGCCTGATGGAATTCCGGCTCGCCAGGATTCTGTGCAACGACTCTTTCATAAACTTCTTCTGTGTAAGACATGTTGATTTCCTCCTCATTCGCTTATTGAATCATGTCTATCTGTGTAAGACATTTGTCCATGGACTATTATACACGAAAGTGGTAAAGTTGCAAAGAAAATTGTAAAAAAAATAAAAAAAATATATTTCGGGGCGCAAACAAAATTTTGTATGGAATTTTACCTTGCGAAAAGTGTCTGAATATGAGATTATATTACAATACGAATAGAAAACTCATGGAGAGGAGTGAAAAAATGAGAACATTTGACAAATCAACGAAACTCGATAATGTACTGTATGATGTGAGAGGCCCGGTGGTTGACGAGGCGGCGAGAATGGAAGATGAAGGAAAGGAAATCCTGAAACTGAATATCGGAAATCCATATCCGTTCGGTTTTTCCGCTCCTCAGGAAGTCATTCTGGACATGCTCAGCAACATTCGTACATCTCAGGGATATTCTGATTCGAAAGGGATTTTTTCAGCACGTAAGGCAATTATGCAGTATGCGCAGCTTCGAAATATTCCAAATGTTTCAATGAATGATATTTATACAGGAAATGGTGTCAGTGAGCTGATCAATCTCTGCATGCAGGCACTTCTTGATAATGGTGATGAGATCCTGATTCCGGCACCGGATTATCCGCTTTGGACAGCGACAGCAACACTGGCCGGTGGTAATGTGGTACATTATATTTGTGATGAACAGTCCGACTGGTATCCGGATATTGACGATATCCGAAGCAAGATTACAGACAAAACAAAGGCAATCGTTATCATCAACCCAAACAACCCAACCGGAGCAGTTTATCCGAAGGAAATTCTGGAGCAGATCGCACAGATCGCAAGAGAGAAAGAACTGATCATCTTTTCGGATGAGATTTATGACCGTCTGGTTATGGATGGATATGAACATACTTCCATCGCATCTCTGGCACCGGATGTTTTCTGTGTGACATTTTCCGGACTTTCGAAGTCACATATGATCGCAGGTTTTCGTATTGGCTGGATGATCTTAAGCGGTGCGAAGGACAAAGCTAAAGGTTACATAGAAGGAATCAAGATGCTGTCTTCCATGCGTCTGTGTTCTAATGTTCCGGCTCAGTCCATTGTGCAGACTGCACTGGGCGGATATCAGAGTGTTACCGAATATATCAAACCGGGCGGAAGAGTTTATGAGCAGAGAGAATGCATCTACAATGCACTGAGAGATATTCCGGGAATTTCTGTTGTCAAACCACATGCGGCATTTTATATTTTCCCGAAGATCGATACAGAGAAATTCAACATCACGGATGATGAGCAGTTTGCACTGGATTTTCTTCATGAGAAGCAGGTGCTTCTTGTTCCGGGTAAGGGATTTAACTGGATGCAGCCGGATCACTTCAGAGTGGTTTATCTGCCGAACGTCAGACAGCTTGAGCGCGCATCGGAAAAGCTGCGTGAGTTCTTAAGTACTTATCGTCAGCATAAGTAAAGAGTTACATTATTATAAGGTTTTATTTTGAGGAGGAAAAGCGGAGAAAAAGAAGCGGAGAAAAAGAATCTGAATTTCTGAAAGGAGAAATATTACATGGCAGGATTTAACACAAAGGTAACACCGGAAATCGAACGACTGACACAGGAATGCAAAGATCATTCCAGTATAGATCTGTCTCTTTATGGAAAATATGATGTAAAGAGGGGCCTTCGTGATATCAATGGTAAAGGTGTCCTTGCCGGACTCACACAGGTTTCCAATGTACAGGCAGTAAAAGTCGTAGATGGTAAGGAAGTTCCCTGTGCGGGAAGTCTTTATTACCGTGGTTATAATATTAAGGATCTGACAGCTGGATTTGTAAGAGATAACCGTTTCGGATTTGAAGAGACGACATATCTTCTCCTTTATGGTAAGCTGCCAGACAGAAAAGAACTGGAAGATTTTCAGAAATTACTTGCAAATCAACGTTCATTACCGACAAATTTCGTAAGAGATGTTATAATGAAAGCACCGGGACGTGATATTATGAATGTACTTTCCAGAAGTGTGCTGACACTGTATTCTTATGATAATAATCCGGATGATATTTCACTTCCGAATGTTATGCGTCAGTGTCTGAACCTGATCAGTGTATTTCCGCTTCTTTCCGTTTACGGATATCAGGCATATAATCATTATATAAGAGGAAAGAGTCTTTATATACACAATCCGAAGAAAGAACTTTCTACAGCGGAAAATATCCTGCGTATGTTGAGACCGGACAAAAAATATACAGATCTGGAAGCAAAGATTCTTGATCTTGCGCTGATCCTTCATATGGAGCACGGCGGTGGTAATAACTCTACCTTTACGACACATGTAGTTTCTTCATCCGGAACGGATACATATTCTGCTGTAGCGGCTGCACTTGGCTCCCTGAAAGGACCAAAACACGGTGGTGCCAACATTAAGGTCATTCAGATGTTCCAGGACATGAAGAAAGAAGTGCATAACTGGGAGGATGAAGACGAAGTAAGAAATTATCTGAAACGCCTTCTTCATAAAGAAGCATTTGATAAGAGAGGTCTTATTTATGGTATGGGACATGCAATCTATTCGGTATCGGATCCGAGAGCAGAAGTCCTGAAAGGCTTCGTAGAAAGCCTTGCCAAAGAAAAAGGCCGCATGAAAGATTATCGCCTGTATTCCATGGTAGAGTGGATGGCTCCGGAAGTAATCGCAGAAGAGAGACGAATCTACAAAGGTGTCAGTGCCAATGTAGATTTTTACAGTGGATTTGTATATAGTATGCTGGATCTTCCGCTTGAACTCTATACACCGATGTTTGCGGTAGCTCGTATCGTAGGCTGGAGTGCACATCGTATGGAGGAGCTGATCAATACAGACAAGATCATTCGTCCGGCATACAAGAACGTTCTTCCGGAAGCGGCATACGTTCCGCTTGATGAACGATAAAAGTTACAGACAGGAGAAAAGGATGTTTCGTTGTTTTTTTCCGGATGAATATCTGGATTCAGCATATGAGATCGACTACGAGAAGCTTTACGAAGAAGGGTATCGTGGACTGATCTATGACATTGATAATACGCTGGTGCCTCACGGGGCACCGGCAGATGACAGGGCGATAGCTCTTTTTGAACGGCTTCGCGGAATCGGCTTTGGTTACTGCCTGCTGTCAAACAATCAAATTGAGCGAGTGACGCCTTTTGCAGATGCGATTCAGGCCAGATATATTGAAAATGCCCACAAGCCGTCTGTAAAGAACTACCGGAAGGCAATGGAACTTCTGGGAACGGATACCGGCAATACGATTTTTATAGGGGATCAGCTTTTTACAGATGTATACGGAGCCAAAAGGACTGGCATCCGCAATATTCTCGTAAAGCCGATCCATCCAAAAGAAGAAATCCAGATCGTTCTGAAACGATATCTGGAAAAAATAGTACTACATTTTTACAAAAAGGAGGAGGGGATTTCATGAACCACGTGGTTATCATTGGGTTTATGGGTTCAGGTAAAACAAGAGTAGGAAAGCAGCTTTCTAAAGATCTGGGGCTGCAGTTTGTCGATCTTGACAAACTTATCACCAAAAAAATGAATCTTTCAGCGCGGGAAATTTTTGAGAAATTTGGAGAACCATATTATCGTGCATTGGAAACAGTTGCCTTGAAGCAACTGATTCAGGACCCGGAGCGAAAAGTAATCTCACTGGGTGCAGGAGTTCCGCTTCAGGAACAGAACGAAAAATATCTTAAAGAACTGGGAACGGTCGTATATCTGAAAGGTTCGCTGACTACGCTGAAAAAACGCCTGGCAGATTCAAAGAAAGATCCGATGCTTGACGGAGAAGACCGGGATGACAAGATCAAGAAGCTTTTGAAACAGAGAGATCCGGTATATCAGAAGTTTGCAGACATTCAGGTCGTTACCGGAGAAGTGCCATTTGAGGAACTTATTAAAGAAATTGAAGAGAAATTGTCTACATATGAAAAAAATAGTTGAAAAAACTTTCTGTATATTATAAAATAGTTGGTAGCGAACACACAAAGAAGGAGGATAATTAAAATGATTTCTGCAGGTGATTTCAGAAACGGTGTCACTATTGAAATTGAAGGAAATGTATGTCAGATCGTTGAGTTCCAGCATGTAAAACCTGGAAAGGGCGCTGCATTCGTAAGAACAAAATATAAAAATATTATCACAGGAGCTGTACTGGAAAAATCTTTCCGTCCTACAGAGAAATTCCCGCAGGCACGTATTGACCGTGTTGATATGAGCTATCTGTACAATGATGGAGACCTTTACAACTTCATGAATACAGAAACTTATGATCAGGTAGCACTTACAAAAGAGCAGGTAGGTGACTCCCTCAAATTCGTTAAAGAAAACGAAGTTGTTAAAGTTTGCTCCTGGAATGGCAATGTATATGCTATTGAGCCGCCTCTGTTCGTAGAGCTTGAAGTTATCGAGACAGAGCCAGGATTCGCTGGAAATACTGCACAGGGTGCAACCAAACCGGCAACTGTTGAGACAGGCGCACAGGTAATGGTTCCTCTGTTTGTAAACCAGGGAGACAAACTGAAAATCGATACAAGAACAGGTGAATATCTGTCTCGTGTATAATTGATTAGAAGTGATGATACCACCGGAGAGATTCGGTGGTATTTTTTTTACAGGATAAGGAGAATGATATCATGGAATATAGAACGCTTGGAAAGACAGGATTAAAGATTTCACGTATGGGATTCGGAGGCATTCCAATCCAGAAAATCGATGAGGAAGGAACCAAAAAGCTTCTTCATACAATGATGAAGAGGGGAATCAATTATATTGATTCTGCGAGAGGATATACAGTCAGTGAGCAGTATATCGGATATGGACTGGAAGGAATTCGTGATAAATTCGTGCTTGCAACGAAGTCCATGGCAAGAACAAAGGAAGCAATGGCTGCTGATATTGAAACCAGTCTGAAAAATTTCCGTACAGATTATATTGATCTTTATCAGGTTCATAACCCGAGTATGGAACAGCTTGATCAGGTAATCGGTGAGGGTGGTGCTTTGGAGGCGCTTATGGAAGCAAAATCAGTGGGCAAGATTGGTCATATCGGTCTTACTGCGCATTCTACTGCTGTATTTGAGCGTGCGCTTGATCTGGACTGGGTAGAAACGATCATGTTTCCATATAACATTGTAGAACAGCAGGGAGCAGAGTTGCTCCAAAGATGTGCAGAGAAAAATATTGGATTTATTGATATGAAACCACTGGCAGGCGGAGCAATCGAAGATGCTACGCTGGCACTGCGCTACGTCTGTTCCAACCCAGATGTGACAGTTGTCATCCCGGGAATGGCAGAAGTTCATGAGCTGGATGAAAATATCAAAGCATGTTCTAATACAGAACCACTTACCGAAGAGGAACTGGCTAAGATGGACAAGATTCGTGAACAGCTTGGTAACGATTTCTGCCGTCGCTGCAATTATTGTGCACCTTGTACAGTCGGTATCAATATTCCGAGCGTCTTCCTTTTTGCAGGATATTTGCAAAGATATGATCTGGCAGACTGGGCAAAAGACCGATACCGCACATTGCCGGTAAAGGCATCCGCATGTATCGAATGCGGCAAATGTGAGCCGAGATGTCCGTACCATCTGCCAATCAGAGAAAAGCTAAAACAGTGTGCAAAAGATATGGGAGAATGATATGTTTAAAGATATAGTAAAAGCAAGCAGAAGCTATAGAGGATATGACGAGTCATATCATTTTATCAAAGAAGAGCTGGAGGATTTTGTAGATTGTGCGCGTTATGCACCGTCCAGCGTGAATGCACAGCCGTTCCGTTATTATCTGGCATGGGAAAAAGAAGAAGTTTCACGCATCCAGAAACTGACAAACTGGGCGAGAGCACTGCCGCAGATGAAGCTTCCGCACCCGGGGATGTGCCCGACAGGATTTATCATCATCTGTCAGGACTTAAATCTGGGAGCATCTATTCCGAGATATCAGAAAGATGTCGGAATTGTAGCACAGACCATGCTCCTTGCAGCAGCTGAGAAAGGACTTGGCGGCTGCATGATTGGAAATTACAATGCAGATTCTGTCAAAAAAGAACTGAATCTGGCTGAGAACCTTGCACCGGTACTGATCGTGGCATTCGGCAAACCAGCCGAGAAAATCATTATCAAAGAAATTAACGAAGGTGAAAACATTGCCTACTACCGCGACAAAAATGATATACACTACGTACCGAAACGTAAACTGTCCGATATCATACTGCCAAAATAACCGAAGAGTTGTCGCTCGACGCGAGGCGCGAGCAGCTCCTAAGCGCGAAGCACGACTACCCTTCAACAAATTAAAACGGTAGATCCTTTTTAATTTTCCACAAATTTTACATAAACCACCCCTGTATTTGATTTTGAAGCAATACAGTATTATGGACAATGTAAGAAAAGTGGAGGATACAATAAGATGGAACAACAGGAAGTCTATATGAACCGGGAATTATCCTGGCTGAAATTTAATGAACGAGTATTGGAAGAGGCAGAAAATGAGCAGGTTCCACTTGCAGAGCGTCTTTCTTTTGAGGCAATTTATCAGAGCAATCTGGATGAGTTTTTTATGGTAAGAGTAGGTTCCCTGCTTGACCAGATGATTCTCTCCGGAGATGTTCGTGAAAATAAAACAAATATGACACCGAAGGAACAGATCCATAAGATCCTCAAAGCTGTCCGTAAGCTGAACATCCGCAAGGATTCAGTTTTTGAAATATTGATGGACAGGCTGGAAGAGAACGGTATCAGTATGGTTGATTTTCACCGCCTCAGCATAGAAGAAAGTACGTATCTGGAAGTGTTCTTTGACTCGGAGATTCTGCCTCTTCTGTCACCTACAATCGTGGGAAAACGCCAGCCGTTTCCGTTTCTCAAAAACCGCGAGATCTATGCAGTCTGTGTGCTGCAGACAAAGAGCGGAAAAGAAAAACTCGGCATCGTACCGTGCAGTAAGGAAGTTTTTCCGGAACTTGTAGAACTTCCGACGAAAAATCGCTTTATGCTGTCGGAGGAACTGATTCTGCATTTCCTTTCGAAGGTATTTTCTGGCTATAAAATCCTGTCAAAATCTCTGATGCGAGTTACAAGAAATGCAGATATTGATGCAGATGCACTTTATGACGAAGATCTGGATTACCGCGAATTTATGGTGGAACTGATCAAAAAAAGAAAGAAACTTGCGCCGCTTCGTCTCGAGCTGTCCAGAGATATGGATGATACGATCGTAAAAACACTCTGCAATTATCTGGATCTTGATACCAGACAGGTGTTCCGCAGCTTTGCACCGCTGAATCTGTCTTTTGTGTTCCGGCTTCAGGATCGTCTCTGTACCAGACCGGAACTGTTCTTTGAAAAAAGAATCCCGCAGCCGTCACCGGAATTTGATCTGGAAAAACCGATCCTGCCACAGATCAAAGAGAAAGACAAGCTGCTTTCCTATCCTTTTGAAAGTATGAAACCGTTCCTTCGTATGCTACATGAGGCGGCAAATGACAAGTCCGTTATCGCAATTAAGATGACGCTGTACCGTCTGGCCCGTCAGAGTAAAGTTGTGGAGGCTCTGATCGAAGCAGCTGAAAACGGCAAAGAAGTTTTTGTTATGATCGAGCTGAAAGCACGTTTTGACGAAGAAAATAATATTGAATGGTCCAGAAGACTGGAAGAAGCCGGATGCCGCGTGGTTTACGGTCTGGATGGCTACAAAGTGCATTCCAAACTCTGCCTGATCACACGAAAGACAGATGCTGGAGTAGAATATTATACACAGATCGGAACCGGAAATTATAACGAAAAGACCAGCCGCCTTTATACAGATCTTTCTTATATGACTTCCAGAGTAGAGATCGGGCTGGAAGCAGCAGATGTATTCCAGGCACTTGACAAGGGGGAAACTGTAAAAGAAACCAGCCATCTTCTTGTAGCACCGAACTGTCTGCAGAATAAAGTACTCACAATGATCGAAGAGGAAATCTACCGCGCAAAAGCAGGTGAGGAAGCCTATATCGGAATCAAAATGAACTCGCTCACGGACAAAAAGATCATCGATAAACTGATCAACGCATCAGAGGCGGGTGTGAAAATTGACATGGTAATCCGTGGAATCAACTGTCTGATTCCGCAGGTTCCGGGAAAAACCGACAATATACGTGTCGTCAGTATTGTAGGACGTTTTCTGGAACATTCCAGAATCTATATTTTCGGCTGTGGAGAAAGGAAAAAAATCTATATTGCATCCGCTGATTTTATGACAAGAAATACCGTTCGCCGTGTGGAGGTGGCAGCACCGATCTATGATCAGGATATTGCACAGCGTTTGGAAGAAATGTTTATCACAATGCTCAGTGATAACCAGAAAGCAAGAGAAGAAGACGGAGAGGGTAATTATCATCTTGTATACAGACAGGAAGATACGCCGCTGAATTCGCAGGAGTTCTTTTATGAAGCTGCATATAGCAGATGTGAGTAATGTATGAAAGACCAAAAATTGACATAAATAAAATATTTTAATAAAAAATCGCCTGAAATATGGCGATTTTTTGTACTTTATTTGACTTGTTACGACAAAAGACGGTGTGTTATAATAAGTGACGATTTGTTGTTCGTAAAGATTATACGGATAATGACCAGATTTTAATTCGGGAGGCGAATATAGTGAAATACCTGAGACAATTTGGAATCATTCTTGCTGTGACATGTGTGGGTGAGATCATGAAATATTTTATCCCGCTTCCGATACCGGGCAGCATTTACGGACTGATTCTGATGTTTGTACTTCTTCTGACAAAGGTGATCAAAGTAGAACATGTAAAAGAAACCGGAGAGTTTCTGATCGAGATCATGCCGCTTATGTTTATACCGGCAGGGGTTGGGCTGATCACTTCATGGAGTCAGCTGCAGCCTTTTTTGGTGCCGCTGCTTGTGATCACAGTGGTATCTACGTTTGTAGTCATGATTGTAACCGGAAAAGTAACAGATTTTTTAATTTCAAAAAAAGAGGGGAAAAAGTAATATGGATAATCTGATCTTAAGTTCTGCAACGATAGGAATTGTGATCAGCCTGCTTGCATATGAGATTGGTCTTGCAGCACAGCGTAAATGGAAACTGGCGATTTTAAATCCGCTTCTGATCTCCATAGCACTTGTGATTGTATTTCTTGTTGTTTTTCATGTAGATTATGACAGTTATAATATGAGTGCAAAATACCTGAGCTATCTTTTGACTCCTGCAACAGTCTGTCTGGCAATTCCATTGTATCTGCAGCTGGATCTTCTGAAAAAGAATATCGTGGCAATTATGACGGGGGTTCTTTCAGGAGTGCTTGCAAGTCTGGGTTCCGTACTGGCAATGTCAGTGGTGTTTGGGTTGAACCATAAAGAATATGTCACCATGCTTCCGAAATCAATCACAACCGCAATCGGAATGGGTGTTTCGGAGGAACTTGGCGGCTATGTGACGATTTCTGTTGCAGTTATTATTATTACCGGTGTACTCGGAAATATGTCGGCAGAATTTATCTGCAAAATGTTCCGTATCCGTAATACTATCTCAAAAGGTCTTGCAATCGGTACCGCATCTCATGCAGTTGGTACGGCAAGAGCAATGGAAATGGGAGAAGTAGAGGGCGCTATGAGCAGCCTTGCAATCGTTGTATGCGGACTCTGTACAGTTATAGGAGCTTCAATCTTTTCTTATATATGGTAGTCTGAAATTTTATACAGGACAGAAAAAGAACCGTGGAACAGAAGCAATTCTGTTTTCACGGTTCTTTTGCGTACAGCTAAAATAAAAAAGTATGTTTTACTCTGCCATTTTTTTCTGTACCAGATCAAATTCATCGGTGATTTCTTTGGATGGTGCTTTTGTAGCAAGGCTCACCAGAATGATCATGATACTGGAAATCAGAAATGCAGGGAGCAGTTCATAGAAATTCAGGAAAGATACATTTGGACGGACAAGGTATTTCCATACGAATACCATAACACCGCCGGAAACCATTCCTGCGAGAGCCCCCTGCCAGTTGGTACGACGCCAGAATAAGGCAAACAGTACAACCGGGCCGAATACAGCACCGAAACCTGCCCATGCAAAGGAAACGATGTTGAATACGGAACTGTCCGGGTTACGGGCAATGATAACAGCAATTACTGCAATCAGAAGTAGTGTAACACGGTCAGCAACCATGCTTTCTTTCTTGTCTGCTTTTTTCTTAAGGATGCTTCCGAGAAGATCGGAAGAAACCGCGGAAGAAGCAGCCAGCAGCTGCGAATCAGCTGTTGACATGGTGGAAGCAAGGATACCGGCCAGGATCGTACCACCGAGCAGTGCCGGAATTATACCATATGTACTCAAAAGATCTGCAATCTTAACAATAATCGTTTCGGAAGCAGAACCCTGAAGCATTTCAAGTTTGCCGGCTTCAGTCATACCAAGACCGATCACACCGATCAGTACGGCAACAGCAAGTGAAATGACAACCCATGTGGTTGCAACTTTTCTGGATAAAGAAAGTTTCTTTTCATCTTCGATTGCCATGAAACGAAGAAGAATATGCGGCATTCCGAAATATCCAAGTCCCCATGCAAGCATGGATATGATATTAATGAGCGGGTAGGCAGCTTCTGTGCCACTTACCGGATCGTAAGTTGTCATCATGGTGAGATATCCCGGAAGGGATTTTGCATGATCAATAACTGCGGAAGGACCGCCTGCTACAGAAACACCGAAGCCAAATACAATGATCAGTGCGATGGACATGATGATGCTTTGGATAAAGTCTGTCGTAGATGCTGCAAGGAAACCACCCAGAGTGGTATATCCGACAATGACAAGTGCACTGATGATCATTGCTGTCAGATAGCTTACTCCAAAAAGACTGGAGAAAAGCTTTCCGCATGCAGCAAATCCGGAAGCTGTATATGGAATAAAGAAAATAACAATAAAAATAGCTCCGATAGACTGCAGGATTTTTCGGTTATCGCGGAAACGGTTGCTGAAAAAGGATGGCAGTGTGATAGAATTGCCGGATACATGTGTGTAGAGGCGAATCCTTTTTGCTACGATCTTCCAGTTGAGATAGGTTCCGATCGCCAGGCCGATAGCTGTCCATCCGGCATCTGCGATTCCGGAAAGATAGGCTAGTCCGGGAAGTCCCATCAGAAGCCAGCTGCTCATATCGGATGCCTCAGCGCTCATTGCAGTAACAAGTGGTCCAAGTTTTCGACCGCCCAGATAGAAATCAGAGGTGTCATTGTTTTTCTTGGAACACAGGTATCCAACATAGAGCATAGCACCCAGATAGACGATGATCGCTATCATAATACAGATGTGTGATGTTGTCATAAGTTCCTCTCCCTTCTGTTGAATGCATATTTATTCATCTGCGGATATGCACATACCTACAATATTATTCGAAAACATGAAAAAAGTAAAGAAAATTCTTGTAAAAATGATGGATGAGCTGCGGAAAAAACAAAACGCACAAAAAAGACTGAGAAAGCGCATAAAATCAGGAAAAAACGACTGACCCCAAAGACCGCATTTGTCGAAAAAGCTATGTAATTGTATGACGAATTGAGTTGACTTAAAGACGAGTCGGAATATAGAATGATGGTGAAAACGATAGTTATTGCACAAACGGAGGAAGAAAATTGGAAAATAAAACTGAAATCGTAATCGCAAACTACATCGAAACAATGATGAAAGAAAGGAGGCAGAGAATATTTGCTTCTGATGAATATATTCAGCAGGACAACGGAGATCTTGTTTATCTGGAAGAACGGTACAACAGCCTGAATATTCCCCATACGATCAGAAGAGTGATTGATGACTATATAGCATGTCTGGAATCAAGAGATGAAAGATATGCAGACATGTCTTATGTAGCCGGAATGGGAGATGCAATTAAAATGCTCATGAATATGGGGGTATTAAATAATCAGGGTCAGTGCCTTGCACATGCGGAATAGTATCACAGAAACAAAAATCTGTAAAAATGGAACTTATTAACGTTTATGCAATAAAAGACTATATTTATTTTAATAAAAAGGCATAGCCGGGGAAATCTGGTGACGCAAAACTATAGGGTCTAAGCAAATGTATGACAGCCAGTTGCAGGAGAGATATATATAATTCTTTTAGAACAGTAACTTTTTAATGAAAATTAAATAATTTGATTTCATTGAAAAAAAGCTGACGTCCATCCCGTGGTTTCAGGATGAACGTCAGTTTTTTGTTGTTATGATCTTACAGATCTATGA
>OLPL01001283.1_pt1 | contig 15926 bp, 19 predicted proteins | sample 1673211 | NCBI WGS metagenome assembly OLPL01 (sample SAMEA3136766, study PRJEB25190) | human gut metagenome | reverse complement strand
TATTCAAAAACACAAGTGGTATTTATATTTTTTTGTGAAATTTTGTTGAAAATATAAAAATTATATGTTTTTACTGGATTTTTGGAGATAATTATCACTATGGAATACTTCTGTTTGATTTCAGAACTCTTTGTATTTTCTTATATCTTCTTATATCTTGGTATGTGTTTGGTGTAAAATTGGTGTAATAAAGCTCTTTTTGACCGTTTCAGAATCAAATTGGTGTAAGCTTATTGTTACAGAACTGTTAATTTTGGTGTAAGCTAGCTATTTTTTATCTAAAAATGGTGTAAGCTTATTACATTACGAAATACGTCTATTATTTAGCTTCTGAATTTCGTTTGTCAAGCGTTCATCTGTAACATGATTATACAATTCCATTGTTATTTTCATAGAAGCATGACCCATGATATCCTGCAATGTTCTTGGGTCAACTCCGGCTTCTGCCATACGAGAGCATGACGTATGTCTCAGGAGATGTGGATGTATATGTGGTAATGGCTCTATTGTTCCACCAAACTTTTTGATATCAGAATTATAATCATCTACAATACGATTCAGAATACGTCCAATAGTTTGTGTGATAAATGGTTTATTTTGCCTGTTAGAAAATACAAAATCCTTATATCCATCTATTTCGATCTCTGTTTTTTTATCCATCTCAATCTGATTTTTCATCTGTTCCATAAGAGCATCCCTTGCGGCATTTGATAATGGAACATTACGAACACCAGATTTAGATTTAGGAGTAAGTATTTGATATTGACAAGCATCTTTTCCTACATTGTTGTATTGTAACTGGTGAGTGATATTTACAAAGCCATGTTCTAAATCTACATCATCCCATGTCAAACCACAAACCTCTCCAACTCTCAGAGCAGTTTCAAGCATAAATACAAACAATGGATAATAATATGCATACTTGCTATTTTTAATGTATGTAAGAAAATTGTCCTGCTGCACCATTGTCAATACATCTTCTGGCTCTGTATCTTCTCCACGAATTTCTTTTCTACAATTAATACATGGATTGCTTCTTATTATATTATCCTCAACTGCCATTTTCATGCATGGAGATAATACACCTGCAACGATCGTATTAATAGATGGTTTTCCTAATCCCTTTTCAGACATTGATTTTAACAGAAGAATAACATCTGATTTAGTAATATCCTTTAATGTCATGTTCCCAAATCTGGTATTCTTAATATAGTTCTCCCAACTACGTTTATAATTACGCTTGGTAGATGGAGATATGCTTCCTTTTAACTCTAAATATTTCTCAAAATATTCATTAAAGGTAACTGCTCCTGCCTTATATCCAATACCATCATTAATATCTCTCTGGATAAGCTTTTCCTGTTCACGCAGTTCATTTAGATTTTGCGCATATATCGTTTTTCTTGTACCATCAAGATCTGTGTAACGATACATATAACTGCCGTTGCTTCTCTCGCTCTCCCCTTTCTTTAAAACTCTGCCTTTGCTATCTTTTCTTTTATTACTCATTTAAACATATGCTCCTTTCATTTTCTCGAAAGAGCATTACATCTATGCGTTTACCTTATCATACGCATTATGCTTTTTCAAGAATATTATTTTAAAATTGTTCTATATTAAATCACAGTAATCTTTTCAAGATACTGCTCAAATAGCTTTCGTTTGATAAGCTTCTTTTTACCAACATTCAGCACAAAATCATCTAATCCATTGTTAATCCTGTCTCTTAATGTAGACTCTCCAATGCCAGAATACTCTGACGCTTCTTCTATTGTTAAATTCAGTTTCATCCACCAAGGAATATTTTGTTTTTCCATTGAATCACCTTCCTATATATATAAGAAAACAGGTTACAACCTATTAAGCTATAACCTGTTACAATTTATTACATTCCATATAATTTTATCTTGCAAGCCAACGAGCAATCCTGTATCGAAGCCCGCTGCCACCGTAAATTCTTTTGCATTCTTCTTTAATATCACGAATCTCTTTAATCAATAAAACGTATTCATCTCTCATATTCTTCATATTTTCATTTAATTGTTGCCATTTGTTCAATTCAATAAGACATTTCTTAGATATATATTTATCAAATGTCTTTTGTACTGCATTAATAAAATCTTCATTGCGTTCCAATTTTTCAGATAATTCCTTATAAAATTGTTTTTCTTCTTCTTCACTTAATTGTTTATATTCTTCTATATTCATGTTTTATCACCTCTATCAAAAGAGGGACTTATACAAGCCCCTCATACATCAATGTTTATACTTATGTTTTGCTAAAGAGCTTCCACCTCTGATTCTATCAATAGTCATTGCTTGAATGGCTCTTTCCGCCTTTTTGTTGGTAACAAGTTCTCTAACGAATGCTTGGGAATCGATCACATTTGGTAAATTAAATGTAACATTGTCAAATACACTCGCAATATTCACATTTGATTCTTCATTCTTAGTAGAATATTTTTCACTGTTTACAAATCCATCACTATAATCACTCAAGAATGAACCAGGATTACCCATGAAGTCCCATAAGTTCTTAGTCATATCTGCATTTAGTACAGACACATCTCTACTTAATGGAGTTAGAATACTACCATCATTTCTGACAATAGCTTCCTCACCCTGTTCCTGCGTCCAAGCTAACTGGTCATTCGGAACCCTCATGATGCCAGAAGCATAGCCTTTCAACTGATTGAGTTTTACCCAACCAAGTTCAGTACCATCTGTAGCATCAATAGCATATGGATATTTAGAACCTTTATTGATACGTGTGATCTTAACTTTTTTGCCAAGATAATAATTACCGCTACCATGACCACCATCAGAATCACCATAATATCTACCAGAAACATAAGTAACTTTATCGCCTACTTCGGCTTTGTTGTTACCTGTCTTGTCTTTATTTGGCTTTTTCTTTGGTGGATTTGGTTCATCAGGATCAACCAGCACCGCATCTCTAATGGATTCATCATCACTAACTTTTGGTGGATCTGGTGTTGGATTTCCTTCTGCAACGTTATCTTTATCTGGTTTTTGCTCTACTTCTTCAAGAACTCCTTCTGTTTTAGTAGGTTGCTGTAACATCTGATCTGCTTTAGCAACTAATTTTTCAGCCATAGCATCAATACTATTCTGTTCCTGTACTCTTGTACTAAGCTTTTTATACAAGTTCTTTCGTTCACCTTTAAGCTTCAATAGCAAGTCCCGCAGTTTCTGATATTTGTCAGAATTTCTATTTACTTTTATAGATTTGTTTTTTAAATTTTCTGGATTGAATTGTAGGTTTTCTACAGTATAAGTAATTGCACCTTTTGTCTCATTCATAACATACTTACTGATTCTATCAGCAGTACATGAAGGATTATAAGAAAGACAGGAACTCTGTTTCTTATTTTTTGCATATCTAAAAAAGTATGGACATTTGCTTTCCTTATCTTTATATCTTGCATAATCTGTTTCGTAGTTTTTCAGATCCATTTTCTTTTGTGTCTTAAAATAATCAATTACAAAATTATTGTAGGCACATAAAACCTTTACCAGTTTAGTATCTGGATTATCAGAATTAAAAATCTTTGTAATCGCATTAGACACATATCCAATATTTTCATTATTAAAACTACTTGTCAGACAAGTCATTATATGTTCGTTGTCAATCAATGACGGTTCTGCTTTTGTCATTTCATAATATAGAGGGTACTTATTTCTATCCAGTACATTTAAAAATTCTTTGTCGTGTACCAGGCAGATATGATCTCCGTCCCAATCCGCCTGTAGTACTTTTGATATTAAATCGTGACAACTGACTACTGTATCATATCCTCGGAACCATCTCTGACATTCATCTGATTTGTCTACCTTTCTTATTGCATGTTCACAATCTGATAGATGAGGATAACGCAAGCAGCAGGACTCCTTAACATCTGTATTTACATAATACCGATTGTAGATATATCCATCTTTCAGCAATCCTTCTGGATTTTCTTCTCCAAGAAACAACCATTGACAGAAAGCATATAAATCAGGACAGATATAGCTCCAGAGTCCATCCATGAACAATTTACATCCCATACCTTTATCAGATGTCTGGATAGCATTGTTGTCATCCAGTGCAAGCCAAACTCTATTGCCGTATTCGTCTTTCTTTGATTTCAGATGAAGATGCTCTTTACCTAATGCTTTACGCACCATATTTAATGTAAGAATTGGCTTTACATTATACGCACACACTGATCCTTTATCATTTGGCTCACTTACCTTAAATTCTACGTTGTCATCAGCATATGGTTTACCGCCGTAGTTCTTATTCAGACCGCTGATATGAAAAAAATACTCTTTCCCATCACTTGTACCAATGAATCCGTAGCATTTTTGCTGATTGTAATATTTAACAGTTCCGTACACTTTATTAATTCTCTCCTTTTCTTATAAATCAGACTTCTCCATTTTTAAATGCTTCAAGATTTCTATCTGCATCATCAATAATTTTCTGGAATTTTGCTTTTTCTGCATCAATTAATTTCTTCTGCCGATCAGTAACTTTGGTTATAATTTTATTTCTATTGCAACGCATTTTAATTGGCATTGAACATCCATCCAATTCTTCTTTTGTATGATGTCCGTTGATAATAGTCACCATATCTCCATCAATAGCAATAACTGTTACCTCTCGTGGAATACCACCTTCACCCTTGAATAATTTGTAATAATGACCGTATACTCTTAACACTCTGAATTCTCCCATATCTTTTATCCTTTCTCTCAGTGGACAGGTGCAACCCCATCCACTGATATATATTTCTCTGTGTGTCTTAAAGTTCCACTACATATTTACGTGATGGAATCTCAATCTCTTTATCCAGTTTGATTGACTGATTCACAATCATTCTGAGGACTTTGCAAACATACTCTTCGTCACCTCTGATTTCAGAAGGCTTTATCAGTATCAGATATGGATCAAGTTCATTGGCATGTTTTACAAGAAAATCAGCATACATATCATCAATCTGTTCTGCCTTTGGTAATGTCTGAAATTCAAGCCCTGTGTTAATTATGGAAGGAAGTTCAACCTCTCTTCTATTTGCCTTACGAGAATCGTCAATATAATCCTGTAATGATTTATTGAGACCATCGACACACGCACCCATGAAGAAATTACAAGTATTTGCCATATGGTACACTGTATCTCTGACGTAGACTCTATCTTCCATCGGAATCAGGTCAAATTTCAATGATGTCAAAGTGTCCAGATACTCCATTCCCAATGTAATAAGTACTTTGGAATATAGATTCTTGACCAATGTACTTCCCATCCATTTGGTATAAACTTCGTTGAATAAAGCCATAACTTCTGGATCTGCATTAGGATCTTTTAGGTTCTCATCCTGTTTTAATTCATTGATTGGGATATCCCACTTTCCCATATCAACAAAATTGTGCTTGCTGTTGGTGTTTCTTCCTATATTATTGTTTCTCTGTTCTTTCGCTGCTTTTCTTCTCTCTGCTCTGTTCATGCTCTGAATCCTCCGTATAAATTATTTAATTTCTGGTGTCATAGTTACTGTGAATCTCATTTCACTCTCTTCTAAAGTAATAAAATAGCATTCATCATTTACGGGTGTGATACTGTCAATACAATATGTTTTAAGTGTCAAACTTGCATTGCATCCATAATAAAATGTCAGTTCCTCTTCTTCATCATCATAAGAAACACTTGCATTACTTATCTGCATTGCAGCACCACCGTATACACTTGGCTCAATATCTACGTGTGAACTGCCAATCTGTTTCATAAATTCCTCGACTGTGATATAAAGATTTCCCATTACTATATCCTCCTGTGTTCTTACTTGTTGTTTTGTTATAGGTTACTTGTATATTCCCTATCTGTTACTTGTTCATAGTTGTTCGTAACTTCTCAATCTAACCCTTCCAATAATTCCAGACTTGTACGTTTACGCTTACTTACTGACTTATTATCTGGAACAACTGGACTTTTAATCTCTTCTAAATCATCAAGTAGAGTTAAAGATTGTCTACGATTGAGCCTAGCACGTTGTTCATCCGAAGCATCTTTACCAAGTTTTTTAATATATTCAACTGGAAAAGATAATCCTGATGCACAGGCTATATTGACCGCTCCATTAGATCCTGTAAAAATGTTCTCTGGAACACCAATAGCTTTTTCAATTTCATGCTCGTCAATCTTATTTTTGCCTTGATTGATGATTCCAAGGTTTCCAACAATACCATCTGCATTGATAGGAAGAAAAATATTTTTTACAGTTAATGCTTTTACCATATCAGACGTAGTTACTTTGTTATTCTCTGAATTTTTATCAGATAACATAGCGATCACAAATGCACCGTTATCTTTCAGCATCTTCATCTTTTCAGAATCATCAAAGTTTGATCCACTGGAATAGGAAGTATCACTTAAAAACGCATCCAACATATTTACCAGAATCGTATTAATCTTTTTCAAATCTGAGTAAGCTTCATTATTTACAAAGATGATGGCACCCAGTTCTTCAATCTGCATAAGTTCTTTTGCTACGTTATACGCATTCAGTCTTTTCTGAATTGACTCATCTTGTCTTGGCATAAGAATTACTGGAACAACAATTTTATCTGGATTTTGCACCAGAATTTCACTTACAAATGTAATACATCCTGATCCTGATGAACCGCCTCCAGAAGCAATCACAATATTGATTTTTTTCTCTATTTCTTTAAGTTTCTTCAATATATGCTTGTTACGTTTTAACGCTTCATAGGCAAGTTCTCTATTTCCTGCAAGACCGTCATATCCTTCAAGCCTCATACTATTTTTAGCATTGGGAATACTTTTAATATCTTGTTCTGATCCGTTTACCGAATATGTAAGATAATTTCTCTCCTGGAACTCATAAGTTACAGTCATACCGCCTAAACCTAAACCAATAACTGCCGTTGAATCTTTAAGCATGTTCGTTCTCCTCTTCATTCTTTATTAATTTCAAGCCTTTTTCTGTGATGTAGTATGTGTATGCTTGCCAATCTCCACATCCACGCTCTACATATCCTTGCTCTCGTAATTTTTTTATTTTTCGAGAAGTTGTTGTTCTGCATGATTTTGACATTTCCATGATTTCCTGTAATGTCATGCTGTGAAAATGACTGGTACAGTTTTTCTTTTTCAAAATCTTTAGAATCACATAACCCAATCTGTTCATTTGATAAATCACCTCCCGTATTTATCACTTTCCTGTTTATTGGTTAGTCCATAGTGTGCTATAGGATAGTAATACAATTTCAATAGTGTTGTATAACTGACCACTGAAAGGTAAAAATTTTTGATTCCATCCATATAATCAAGATGAAATCATTGTTTCAAATTATCACTTCTTTTTGTTCTTTTTTGCAGATTTCTTGCGTTTTCTCTCAAAACTCTCCCATGCTCTACGGCTTGTATTTGCATCTTTAGCAGTATTGAACATATACTGTATAGAACGTACAAATATAGATTCACCTGCTTTTACACGCACTTTCCCCTTGGGTAATACTTCAAGAATCTTTACCGTAGTCACACCACTCCATGAAGGAGTATAGTAGTTCTGCTTCTCGAAAACGATTTTCTCAGCGTTAATCATAGTGCGATCCTCCTGTTATTCAATTTTCATAGTACATTTAGGTACAGGAAATAAACCGATCTGCAAATGTACAAAAGCACATAGCTTACCTGTCATATCTCGCTGCTCTTAAATTTTTTTATGGGAAATAAATTGTGCAGACTTGCACAAAAATGAAATTTATGATACACTTATTCTTGTTCAAGGAAAAGTATAGACTTCATTCGTGATGTCTGTACAATACATACTGGATTGAGTTTAGAACTCATCCTATAAGATAGAGATGATGGTATCGCCAAATACCGTTGTCTCTTTCTTTTTGTCCGTAACACCATTATATACCCAAACATTTGTTTGCGTCAACCTATAATATTACGATTTGATTAAGTTTTTTTACTCGTTCCAATGTGTCTGTTATCCCATCAACAGAGCAGTTATGTTACTCTGTACTGCTCTGTATCTTGTTTACATTCTGAATTATAGCACCGTATCTTTTATCAGTCAAGTACTTATTTAGTATATTTTTTACTTATTTGACTTTTTTAAGTAAATCTTGTACAATTAGTACATATCTATATATGAGGTGATATTTAATGGCAATTGATAAAATTGAAATTACTGATAGGTTACGAAATCATATTATTGAAATCCGCAAAGAACGTGGTTTATCATCATACAAGCTATCAGAAGAAAGCGGTCATTCAAAATTCTGGTTACAAAATATTGAAAGTGGAAAAACAAAAAAAATAAACAAAACTGATTTAATTTCTATTTATAAAGTTTTATATGAAACAGATGATGACAGTGAAGCATCTTATTACATTGAGCAGATTCTCAATCAGCAAGTAGGCTCTCATGATAAAAATTGGTATGAATTAATTAATATTTCTGATAAATTTTCAGAAGAATATGACAAAATGAATTTGCTCAGAGAATTACATTCCTTTATAGATAACGATATTTGTGATACGCTAATGCAAACTGTATATAATATGACTGTTAATCAGGCTCAAGCCGCATTAACGGCAGTTCAAAACTTATCATATTCTATATACAAAAATCCTGATTTAGCCCTAGCTCTTATTAATATTCCTGTTTATGGAGTAAGTGTATCTGACCAAAGAGAATATCAAAATGCCTTAGATGATCTTTTGGCTATAAACGCTAAATACAACGATCTTGTAATAAAAAATAATAGTCTGGATATTATTCGTGAGTGGAAAGAAAGAGACAAACAATTAGAAATTGAAAATAAACGTACTGTTAAATCTGCATTAGATAATTATAAAAGTATGCTAAACTTAATTTGTAGTTTAAAAAATGTGGAAAATCCACCTATGTTTGACATAGTACATCAATTTAATACTTCTGTATCATTCACAATTGAACGTGCTTGTCCAGGTACAGTTGGTTATATGTTAGATTATCATCCTCATACAGGACAAGAATTTGCAACCCTTATCGAAGAATGTTGGTATTGGTTCTATGATAATGATAAAACCTATGATTTACCAGATATAAATAGTTATATACCATCTGCTCTATACGATGAAGCCTATAATTTTCTAAATTCCATTGGAGACATTAAGCCATTACTATAGCATCCACATTAACACAAAGCCCCCAGGATTAACTCCTGAGGGCTTTCATGCTGTCTCATATTAAATTGTAATCACATTATTCAAGCAATCAGATTATTAATGGATTTTTTCAATATGACAATAAATCTTTCATCATCCCGTCTATATCTGTATATGATTTTCCAAGAGAAGAATTCTGCTTCATCTGTTGTACTTCATTAATTGCTGATATAGTCTCACTGTTTGGTGCTTCTCTGATTACTTCTTTTGAAGCAATTCTACCTTTTTCAATTGCAACAGTTTCTAATAGTCCCTGTATTGCACTACCAAAAAACTTACTCATATGTTAATCCTCTAATAGAATCTCACATTCTGCTGCTTACATCATTTTCAATTCTGGATTATTATAATCCTCATATACGAAATCTGCATTCATTTCAATATCATCATGTATGGTTTCATCTACATAATACAACAATGAGTCATACAAAAAAGATGATTTCACAGCCTTGTATGCTTCAATTTCAGTCATATTATATTTTGTCTGTAATGTTTCAATTACTGCATTCATATATTCTTTTGCACGTTTTGTCATATTATCACTTATAATTCTATACTTCCGAAATCAATCACAAGATCATCATAGATTCCCACTTTGACAGAATCCTGTAAGGTATATTGTTCCGTCTCACCTAATTCAAAATTGTATACGACGATCAGATTTTTCGATGGATCAACAATCCAATATTCACGTACTCCTGCATTCCTGTATTTGAATAATTTTGTATAATAATCCATCTGTTTACTTGCAGGTGACACAATCTCAATAATCCAGTCAGGCGCACCCTTGCATCCTTTGTCATCAAGCTTATCTGGATCACAGATAACAGAAATATCTGGCTCTACATAGGTATTACTTCTTTCATCCAGATATACAGCAAACGGTGCTGCATATACTTTACATCGTCCACCATGAGAACGAATATACTCTTTAATATCTGCATACAATTCCCCTGATATCTCCTGATGTTTTCTACTAGGTGGAGCCATATAGTAAATATGACCATCAATCAGTTCTGCTCTTTCTCCCTCTGGTAATGCATATATATCATCTATAGTATAAGTTTCTTCTTTAAGTAATGGCATATTATCACCTCCCAGTGTTTTGCTATAAACATATTATAATATAGATGATACCTATTCAGCAACTTATTTTTCTGCTTCTGACAGAACAGATATAAATATTGGTATGGCAGCAGCCATCTTATACTCATTTCTTCACAATATATTGAAGAAATAACCATCAAATTTCAACGCAAATGCTTTAAAGGTAAAGTTGTTAGGGTAAATGGTTTTCGTCCAGAATTTAAGGTTATATATAAGGAATTTCAGCATAGAATTGATTCTGTGAGGGATGGGGATGGTTATACGGATAACCGTTTTAGTTCCCTTCCGTTATCTTACTGCTGTGCTGCCTGTTCCAACTGAGCAATTAATTCTGGTGTAATATCTGTGTTTTCTGCATAGCCATGATCTTTTTCAAATTGAAGAATTGCACTATTTGTAAGCTTTCCAGGAACACCATCTGTACTGCCTGAATTATATCCTAAGTTAGTTAATAATTGCTGTACTTTCTGGATATTTTCTTTATCTGTATAAACTACTCTCTGAGATACAATACCATTATTTACAGTTAAATAAATATCACTTGTCTCAGCCTTTAATTGATAAGTATCCTTAACTCGAATAGCTAATTTAAAATCAATAGTGCTGATATCGTCAACATTTATTCCGCTTAACTGTTCTGGATACATTTCTAAAAGGACATCTCCTGTTTTACCAGATTGAATTTCTCCATAAGGTGAACAATTCACAGATGTACCATTGACTATTATACTGTTACTGGATGATGTAATAGTTAAATCTTTGTGATATAAGTTTACAACACTCATTGTAAGTCTTGCGCTACCATACTGAGTTTTTCCGTATCCTGTAATCGTTATTTTAACACCATCGTCATTATAAATTTCTATTGGCTGCTGATTTGCTCCCATATTAACATCACTGGTATCAGTGGTTGATGTATCTGTTGTCGTAGTAGTAACTGTATATGTGCCAACGCCACTCTCCAATGCTGTTTTTGTATTCCTAAATTCTTGTAAACTTGCCGTATCATCAATATCCAATCCATAATAATCTACAAAATCAGGGAATACAATAGCTCTCACATTATATCCGGCATTCCAATATTGCAAATAAACACTATTGGAATCCTTATAATATTTTATTCCATTCAATTGAGTCTCAAGTGCTGTGATATAAGTATCTGCTAGCATTGTGAATTTCGCATTATCAAATGTGCAGTCCTTATATTTCTTCAATAAATCATATTCCGCATTAACAAGATTAGTGTCAAATTTTACAACTTCATCACTAGACATACTGGCAGTATCTCCTCCATTGTCACTAATCTCCCATCTGTTTTCAATACCAGTTTTTAAATCATTTAAAAAATCTTCTTGAGATGCTGTTTTATTTTCCTCTTTTGCCATTACTGTTATAGATGACATCATAGAAAGTGCTGTAACAACAGCAAGTACACTTTTAACGGTTTTCTTTTTCATTTTATTCACACTCCATCTTTGGTTATTTTTATGTCTATTATATCTGATATTTCCCTTCTTGTACAGTAAGATATGATGTATAACAAAGTTAAATATCATGCAACACCATTTGATTCCTGGTTCTCAAAATCATCTGATGCTTCCTCTTTAAATAAATCCTCACTCTCATCCAGTGGATCAGGTTCTCCCCATTGTTCCGCTGTGACTCCCAACGATTCCAGAAGCTTATCAATCGATGCTTCATCTCTAAGTTGAGATTTCAATTTTTCAACATACTCTCGCTCACTATATGATAATGATGTAATACGCTTTGAAGTATATTTATTATCAATTTCAGATTGCAAGTATGTGTTCTTATTATGGATGTATTTTTTAACCTGACGCACTATTTCAATAGGATATTCAGTTCCCATACATATTTGATTGTAATATGCAGCATACCGCCTATTGTTATCCGCTTCATCTTTACGTTTCTTTGTTTTTATAATAGTATGAGCATATCCGTATAGATTCTCATAATCTGTTGCGAATTTGATACACAGGTCACGATCCTTATATCTACTGTAGCAATTATTGATTTGCTTTAAGCTATTATCAAATTTGATTTTATCGTTGCTACGATAGACATAGATCAGATGTAACTTCTCTAAGGTTTCATTGTAGCGGATGCAAGTCATCTGATTATTGATACAAGCTTGCTTTGCTATATAATCTATTGACATACCGCCAACCTTACCAGACATTTCTCCCATATAATCGGAATGATTGAATGTACTAATCAATGCAAGAAAATATCTCAGCAATGGAATCTTTTTCCTTGTCTGTTCCCCGGAGGACATAATAACTTTTATCTCAGAGTTTTCTACTCTAATAAAAAATTCCTTTGATGTATCAATTTTTAGCTTTGAGAAATCCACCAGATATTCTTTGCAGAAATCCTTTAATGTTATCCAATGGTTTTCTTTAAGTTCCGTAAGACCACTTTTAATCGCATCCATCAAAGATTTTTCAACATTATCTGATTCGTTTAGTTCATAAGCTATCCTTGCCAATGAGACAGGTGCTATAGTAGATTCTTCACCAAATAACAAGACATCACGACTCATAATCATGCGAAGTCCTACATAAGCCAAGATAGCATTGTGAGATAAGTCTTGACTGGTTACGATTTCTTTGTTTAAAAATACTACATTTTTCATCCGTTTGTGCTCCTTTTATTGAATTGTAGTTTACGGGTATTTTTTAAGATTTTCCTAGACTAACAAAAGTCATACTTTTTTGATTTGGTTTGTTAGTAACCCCACTAACAAATCCCATGTAAAAATAAATACATTTGTAAGACTTATAAGTAGAAGATAATAATAAGTAAAAGATAATATTTTACATACTCTAACGAGTAAAACTTTGATATTTTTCTTTTAATTTGTTTTGATATTTACATATCACATTTCCTTCAGATATTGTTGTATTCTCTCATCATACCGAAATATAAATACTGATCTCATATGTGTTTTATCTTTACGATCAGGCTTGATATCAATAATCTGAAATCCTGCTTTGAGTAATTCTCTTGCTCTTGTAGCGGAAAATATTACGATTGAATCTTTCATAGTTCTGTTTCCTTTCCTTATTATAATGTAGTGTTATTGGTTACATGGGTCTTCCTTATGAAGAGCGTTTACCTTTTATGGTTAATGATATATATGTTTTTCTTCATCAGGACGAATACCTATATAGTTTTCGTTGTGAATGACGATAACCTGTTATAGTATTCTCCATTAGGGCGAATACAGATATAGTTTTTACCATCTAGTGTGAATACTGTTTGAGTACTTGACAAAATGTCACATACTGAAATCCAGTATTGGACAAAATGTCCAATTGTTCTTGATTTAAGGAATCATGTCTGCAAGAAGTTTATAATTTTGAAGGGTACGGACATCCATTCCCATATCTGAAGCTAAATGCTCTTGGGTCTTTAATTGCGAATTTTTTTCGTAATTAGGTTTTCCAACTTTAATTCCATACAATCTTTCCAATTCCTTGATCCGCTTTCCAACTTTCCTTAATCACATATCAGAAGAATCATCCTTTTGTATTATTCCTATATTCTCCAAAAATTGATTATATCTATGACAAATTTCTGGTGATAAGATTCCTGCATATTGATGAATAAGCTTTTTTCTTACTTCTGCACTGTAACCGCCTACACTGATAAGAACAATGTAATATCTAAGCAATGGAATCTTCTTTCTTCCCTGTTCATCTGAATCCATAAGCAAATTTATAGATGCTGTATCAACTTTCACATATGGTTCTTTAATATCTAAGCATAAATTATATGTATCAATGATATAATCATTTACACATGGTGTGCTTTTAATTATTTCTTTCTCTGATAATTCCATCAAGCCTTGTTTAATTGCATCAAACATATATTTATCTGGTTCCTGGATTCCTAACTCATATGCAATAGCTCCTGAAGAAGTGCATATATCATATGATAATCCTGATCTCACATAGGAATCTCGAAGCATTAACATTCGTAAACCCGTATATGCCAATACAGCATTGTGGGATAATGATTTACTGGTTATGATTTTGTTACTTAATTTTACGGTATCTTTTATTAATCTCATGATTTGTATTCTCCTGTTCTGTTGTGTGATGGTTAATAGTTTCCTATATAGATTCTTCTCTTTTGGGGATGCTATGATTATCCCTCATCAAAATATATCGTCAACTAACGCATTGATGTCAACGCCACCTTCTGATGTGTCAGTATCCTGCTTTTCATTGTGCTGTATGGCAGATATAATCTCATTAATAATGTGATCGTCTTTCATATTTGTTTTTTCCGACTCTTTCTCATTTGCTAAAATTTTTTGTTGTTCTTTCCATTTCAGATAACTGCCGTATTTGTTTATGAGAACCTTTAAATCATATCTGATAAGTGATTCTGTCGATATATGATTGTTGTTTTTGGTAATCAACTTTTGATTTAACTTGTACAAATCTTCCTTGCGTCTTTTCCACATGTATAGTAAATCAGACAGTGGGATACCAGAATCTTTGATCTTGCTCCATGTAAACCGATCTATGCCAGTAATACTATACATATCTTTTAAGAATGCAGTTAGTTCTGTCCCATCAAACCAGTTCATGATATAAGTATTTGCATCTTCAATGAACTTTTTCACACTGGCTGCGTCCTGCTTCTTATTGATAAAGGTTTCTTGTACACAGTCAGATGCGTTCTTCCGGTAAATATCAATATTATCCAATGCAATCATACGCATTTTGTTTTTTCGTACAGTGCTGTGACACCATTTGATAAAACATTTCGTATGATAGAAGCGTGATTGATACAGCATGGATAGAATATACTGTGATTTCTTCTTGATACGCTCTTTCTGCTGTTTAAACTGCATCAGGACATACTCCACATCAGCATATTCCAACTTGACAATCTGACTTTGTACCAGTTCCCTTGACTTTACTTCCCCGTTTATTCGGATCACACCACCCTCAGACAGAAGCACATCAAGCATCACATTCACAAACTCATCAATCAATCCTATATCACCTGGATATGTCTGCTTAAATTGCTCATAGCCAATATTCTCATGGATTGCATCAAGCGTTTTATTCAACTGGCTTGTCCCGTCATTTATAGACAGACTGGTATTATGATTATTAGTAATATTATTATTAGTATAATAATTATTATTACGTTCCCGATTTTCTTGATATAGATTTCCTTTATCTTGATTATCTACTTCTTGAAAATCGGTAAGTAGAGAAATCGGCACCTCATACACTGTACTTTCCCATCTGATGATACGGGTTCCTTGCTCATTTCTAACAGGTACTTTCTCGTAATATCCGCATTCCTTTAACTCTTTAAGTCCTGCATATACAGATGCTTTTCCGTCCTTAGAACTGTTTACAAGGTTCCCAACTATCACCTTCCAGTCATCTGTTAATGTTTGGTTGAATCATCTTTTCTCTGATAGCTAATAAGTGATATAACGTCACATACAAGCTTTACAATGAGAAGTATCAATGTGATTCTTCTAAGTTTCTTATTGTCTTTCACTTCTGTATGTCCTCCT
>OLPL01001256.1_pt1 | contig 16145 bp, 14 predicted proteins | sample 1673211 | NCBI WGS metagenome assembly OLPL01 (sample SAMEA3136766, study PRJEB25190) | human gut metagenome | reverse complement strand
AAGTTTCTACAATTGCCTGCATAATAAAGATCCTTTCTTATTCTGAAATTTTATATTGAACTATGTCTTGCTGTTAAAGCAGCTTTCACATAATTACAACCAAGGACAGCTTTAAACGCATAAGTGAACACTGTTCACTTTGCTTAAAAAATTTCCCCACAATCAAATGTGGGAGAATTTTAGGCAATACCGCACAATTCTAAGTGCCGCAACTGCCGAAGCGGTGCTTAAGCCGTAAGGCGGGAATTGTGCGGTGTTGCCTTTAATATAATGTTTTATTGATCAACATCAATATCGCAGACGGATCATAATCCTGACGAATCATTGATACTAATATTAAAGAAAATAATATATCTGCAAACTGTTTTTCTGTGAATTGTTGATCAAATACATCTGAACGAATCTTAGGATCATTCTTTAATATATTACACAATTCATTTAGAATATGTCCCCATACCTGCAACATTTTCTTCTTCCCATCCGTTTTTTCATCCTTCATAAATCCAAACGAATGCAGAGAAAAGAAGCCCGGAAATTGCTCATTTCCATATTCCAGTCTTTTATAAATCCATGAGATACAGGCAGCAACATCTTTAAAGACCTGCTCATCTTCAGAGTGAAAAAAGATTTCACGCCAAATACTCTCAATTGTATCCCCAAGCAAATCGGCCTTGGATTCATAGTAATTGTAGATTGTCCCAGCCGAAACAGAACATCGGGATGCAACAGCACGTATGCTTACAGCAGTCCATCCGCTTTCTTTGATTAGCTCTCTGCTTGCAGCTAGTATGTCTTCTTTTGAGGTTGCAAGATGGTTCATGAATTCACTCCTTTTCAATGTATTGGCATTTATTGTTTTGCTAGATGAACACTGTTCATGTTTAAAATATACACCGTTCATTTTGATTTGTCAATATCCTTTTTATATTTTTTACTGCGAAACATTTTGCATAAAGCGTTTTCCATAGGTGCGATATAGATAAACAGCTAGGAAAATAGTCGCTGCTTCTGACAATGGCATAATCGGCCATATTCCAGATACGCCAACGATTCGTGCTCTCATAAACAATAGAAAACCCAGAACTGCACAGCTGATTCAGCCAACAGTTCTGGGTTTCTTGTTATCAGGTCAAAATACTGTTTTACGGAGGCCCTGTCATATGACGGGACCTGCTTTTTCTACAAAAACAATCAATTACTTCAACATCTTATAAATAGCTTCCATATCGCTTTGATGCAGCACCTTGGCGGAGCCCTTGGCACCGCCGCAGGCGCGGGCGCAGCTGGCAGCCATCTCGGCCATCTGCTCGTCGGTGGGGTCGATGCCCAGCTCCTTGAAGTTGACGGGCATGCCGATGCGATGATAGAACTCCTCCATCGCGGCGATGCCGGCCAGCGCGGTCTCCTCATCGGTGGCACCGGGGGTCACGCCCATGACGTTGACGGCGTACTTCACAAAGCGGGGCAGGCAGTCCTTGTAGACATAGCGCGCCCAGCTGGGCCAGACTGCGGCCAGGCCTGCGCCGTGGGTGACGTTGAACATGCCGCCCATCTCATGCTCCAGCAGGTGGGGCATCCAGTCGCCGCCGTCGCTGCCGCAGCCGGTCAGGCCGTTGTGTGCCAGAGAGGACGCCCACATCACCTCGGCGCGGGCATCGTAGTTGCGCGGGTCGGTGTGCAGCACTTCGGCGTTGTGCATGACGGTGCGCAGCAGGCCTTCGGCCAGCGCGTCGGTCAGTTCCATCGTGCCGCTGTTGACAAAATAACGCTCCATCGTGTGCATCATGATGTCGGCACAGCCGGCCTCGGTCTGGTAGTCCGGCAGGGTCATGGTCAGTTCTGGGTCCATGATGGCAAACTTCGGGCGGGCCAGGTCGTCGTCGTAGGCGCGCTTTTCCTCGGTGTCGGTGTTGGTGATGACGCAGCTGTTGCTCATCTCAGAGCCAGCGGCGGCGATGGTCAGCACGGATGCAACCGGGAAGCAGGCTTTGGCCTTGCGCTGGCCCGCGTACAGCTCCCAGACATCATGCTCCGGCTCAGCCAGGCCGTAAGCGATGGCCTTGCAGGAGTCGATGACCGAACCGCCGCCGACAGCCAGCAGGAAGTCTACGCCGTTGGCCTTGGATAGCTCAATGCCCTCGCGCACCTTGGCCAGATGCGGGTTAGGCACAACGCCGCCCAGTTCCACGTGGAAGATGCCCGCCTCATCCAGCGACTTCTTGACGCGGTCCAGCACGCCGGAACGCACAGCGCTCTGGCCGCCGTAGTGGATCAGCACGCGGGTGCCGCCAAACTGCTTCATCAGCTCGCCGACTCTTTCGACCGAACCTTTGCCGAACGCGACTTTGGTCGGGGTGTAATAGGTAAATCCAAGCATTGTAAAAACCTCCTGCTTACTTTGGATGCTGTCAAAATCGTGCATCTTGCACAAAATTCAGACGCATACATCCGTTTTTTCTAATCATAGCACAGAGCGCAGGCGGGTGCAAGAGGAAATTTTGTGGGCCTCATGGCAGGGCTTATTCCGTCGGCAGGCTGACGTCCCACTGGGCCAGCTCGACCAGCGGATCGGTGTTTTTATCCACCAGTTTTACGGTCAGACCGGCGGCATCGGCGGGGGCAGCGTCAAAGTCGTAGCTGACGGCGCTGCTGTCTGCACTGGGGCGGCTGCTGGCGCATTGCAGCTTTTGGCCATCCGCGGAGAACAGCTGCAGCGTGGCGCCTTCGGGGGTATCTGCCGATAGCTGTACCGTTACACGGGTCTCGCCGGGGGCAGCGATCACGCTGGACAGCGTATAGCCATTGACTTCCGGTTCGGAAACCGTACCGATACGGTTGGCCGTATCGCCGGACGAGGCGGTAAAGTTCAGCTTCCAGCGGCCATCCAGCCTGGTGCGCAGATAGCTGCCGTCGGCATCATAGGCATTCTGCACGCCGGTCAAGCCCGCCACGGTCAGCTGGCAGTCGATGGCAGCGGTGTCGCCGTTGTAGTCCGCCAGGTCATAGTTCATGGCGGCGGCGTAGGTGTGGTCGTCCACTTTTTCAAACACAAAACCGTTCTGGGGGTAAAGGGCCTGCCCGTTCGCTAGCAGGGTGCCGTCGGCCTGCGCCTGGCAGATCTCGATCCAGCCTTCGCCGTCCGGATTCTGGGCCAGCCAGTCGTAACCCGCCAGACTGTCATTCCCGTCCGGGGCGGTCAGCGTCAGGCCGATGCGCAGGTAGAGGCCGTCGCAGTAGACCTGGTTCAGCGTCAGGGTGTAGGGGTTGGCGGTGCTGCTCTCCCCTGTCTCGCTCTGGCTTTCCGGTACAGCAGGCACTGCGGCCTGCTGGGCATAGCCGGAAAGCCGGTCGCTTTTCAGTTGGTTTTTGCTGTCATGCTGGTTGAGGAAACTGAACACATCCCCCACAAAGGGCAGACCCTCGGCCAGCGCAGGATTCACTGTATTGACCCCGCACAGTACGGCCATGCAGGCGGCGACTCCGGCCAGTGCCCTGCCCCAGACAGGAACGCGGCGGCGCTTGGCGGATTTTGCACGGTGTACGGATTTTTTGCGCGGTGCTTCGCCGGATTCGACGTGTACTTTTGCCAGTACAGCATCGGCCAGGCGGTCGCTTTCGGCGGCGGTCAGCGGTGTTTCCTCGGTGGGCAGGGCGTCAAGCTCGTTCCAGAATGTATGCAGATCAGCCATGTGTATAACCCCTTTCCTGTAATTGGCGGCGCAGGCGGTCGCGCCCGCGGCTCAGCCGGGTGTTTACGGTGGATACCCGCAGATCCAGCGCGGCGGCGATCTCCCTGCTGGATTGCATCAGGTAGTATTTGCGCAGAAATATCTCACGGTCGGTCGGCTCCAGCGCTGCCACCAGCACGGCCAGCTCGTCGGCGGCATCCCCGGCCGGGTCGGCGGGCAGGTCGGCGATGGTGGCGGCCAGTTCATCGGTCAGCGGCAGAGTGTCGTGCCGCTGTAAGGCGCGGTAACGGTTGATGGCGGTATTCCGTGCTGTGACGATGAGCCAGGCCCGCACCGGTGTGCCGGTGGTCTCCAGCCGGGCAGCATTGCGCCACAGCGCCACAAATACATCGGCGGTACATTCCTCTATATCCCGGTCGTGCCCGGGCAGGATGCGGCGGGCAATGCCCCGCACCAGCGCGGCGTAGTCCCGCATGGCCCACCGCAGCCCGGTATCCGGGTCCTGCCGGATGGCCTGCAACAGCGTGGGCGTGGTGTTTGTTTGCATGAGCTTCAACTCCTTTTGTTTTGGCGCCTTTCACTCTTATAGACAAGCGGGACGGAGAAAATCTTACAGGGAAATGGGGAAAAGTTTCGGGCCGATGACGAGCATCGTCCCCTACAGAAGTGGAGCGTGAGGCAACAAAAAACTCCCCGATCTTCATCGGGGAGTTTATGTACAAATTATTGGTTATCGCCCATGCGGTCGATCTGATCCTGCAATAGCTGGGATACTGGGCGGTTCACGCTGCGCAGGCGGCGTACCGGCTTGGCGGGCGCACGGTGCGGCGTTGCCTTGACCCGGAACTTCTCCGGCTTGGGCGGTGCGGCCTGGGGCTGAGGCTGCTGCACAGGCTGGGGAGTCTGGGGTACAGGCTGGGGCACAACCGGTGCGGCGGGCGCACTTTCCGTGGGCAACGGCTCCACGGGAATATCCGTCTCCGGGGTGCCCTGAGCATAATCGCGCATTTCCACGCCCAGCTCCTTCAACTCGGCCTCGGTCTCATCCAACGCCTGGTAGATGGCCAGAGTCAGGTTATCGAGGTCCAAAGTGGCAGCGCTCAAACGCTGATCCACCCGTGCCAGGCGGTCGCGCACCAGCATTACGCCGGAGGCAATGCCCCGGGCATTCTCGGCCATGCGGGACTTCTGGGTGTCGGCCTGCTGCTTCAGCTCCTTTTCGGCGCTCTCGGCATACAGCTTGGCATCGGCCAGAATTTTCTGGGCTTCCAGCTTGGCTTCCCGCACTACATCGGGCGTGGGGGCCGGGGCTGCGTTCAACTGGCGGGCTGCAGCCAACTGCTGCGTCAGCGTTTCGTTCTGTTGCTGCAGGTCGTGGCATTTCAGCTGCCAGATGTTGGCATTTTTCTGGATCTCCCGGTGCTCGCTCTGCACGCTTTCAGCGACGGATTGTGCTTTTTGCAGCTGCTCGTCGCTTTCGTGACGTTTGCTCTCGGCCAGGTCAGCCCGCTGGTTGGCGGCGGCTAACTCGGCTTTCAGGGCCTCGATGCGGGCTTCGGCATCACTGCGCTGGCTGCGCAGATCATCCAGCTGGGCTTGAAGCTGGCGCAGCTTTTCCTGGTATTCCAGTTCGTGCTGCTGGGCTTCGTTGGCGAGCGTGTTCATGTACGCCAGGACATCATTTTTATCGAAGCCGCCAAACATACGGGAGCGGAACCCCTGCTCCTGTATGTTCATGGAATCAGATGGCATGGCGTTTTACATCCTCTCGCGGAAAATTTAAAGTCAGGGGCGATCAGCTGCGCTTGTTCAGGATGCTGAGCAGATCGTCGAAGTAATCGCCGTCATCCTCTTCCTCGGCCGGGGCCTGCTTGGCGGCAGGCTGGGCGTCAAAGGACTGGGGGAAGATGGGGTTGGGCATGACGGGGTTGATGTCCTGCTGCGGGGCAGCGGTGCGCTGTGCGGGCTGGGCAACCTCGGCCTGAGCCGGAGCCTCAACAGGTTGGACGGCGGGGGCAGGGGCGACACCGCGCTTGGCATCGACATGGGCCTGGATGGGCTCGTCGACCTCGGGGGTGCTCTCGAAGCCGGTGGCAACGACGGTGATGCTCATCTCGTCGCTCAGGCGCTCGTCGAACGCAGTACCCCAGATGATGTTGGCATCGGGATGTGCGGACTGGGTGATCATGGAGGCAGCGGTCTCGACATCCTCCAGGCCGATGTCGGGGCTGGAGGTGATGTTGATGATGACGCCGCGTGCACCGGCAATGCTGGTCTCCAGCAGCGGGCTGGAGATGGCAGCCTTGGCGGCGTTCTCGGCCTTGCCGGCGCCCTTGGCGACGCCGACACCCATGTGGGCGAAGCCGGCGTCCTTCATGATGGAGCGGACGTCTGCGAAGTCCAGGTTGATGAAGGCAGGAATGTTGATCAGGCTGGAGATGCTCTCAACGCCCTGACGCAGCACGTTGTCGGCAGCCTCAAAAGCGTTCATCAGGGTGATGCGCTCCTGGCTGATGAGCTTCAGGCGCTCGTTGGGGATGACGATCAGAGAGTCGACGTGCATCATCAGGGAGGCAATGCCCTGCTCGGCCAGGCTCATCTTGCGCTTGCCCTCAAAGGCGAAGGGCTTGGTGACGATGCCGACGGTCAGGATGCCCAGGTCATGGGCAGTCTCGGCCACGACAGGGGCAGCGCCGGTGCCGGTGCCGCCGCCCATACCGGCGGTGATGAAGACCATCTGGGCGCCCTTCAGGGCGTTGGAGATCTCATCCTTGCTCTCCTCGGCAGCGCGCTGGCCGATCTCGGGATCGGCGCCGGCACCGCGGCCCTTGGTGAGCTTTGCGCCCAGCTGGACCTTCTGGGTGGCCTTGGAATTCAGCAGAGCCTGCTGGTCGGTGTTCATTGCGACGAACTCGACACCGGAGAGGCCGGACTCGACCATGCGGTTGACAGCGTTGCCGCCGCCACCGCCCACGCCGATGACTTTAATGTTGGTCACATTTTGCATTTCTTCGTCAAGAACGAATGCCATGAGTGTATCCCCCTAAGTGTTTGTTTAAAATGGCACAGGACCCAGGGCAGGCCCTGTAAATGGGCACACTGGTCCGTGGATTTTTTGCATATAACTGATTATTAGAATACCAAATTTTCCTGTCAATTTCAATACCTGCGCCAGAATTTTGCAAAAAAATGCCCTCATCACCGCAGAATCCACCAATACGGGCCGGGGGGATGCCCGGTTTTTGGCAGGAACGTAGAAAAATTATGTCTTTTCTGTGATGCAATCGGCCCCAAGGGTGCGCAGATCGCCGGGCAGATCGGCATAACCGCGGGGAATATGGCCGGGGTCCCGCAGGAGGGTCACGCCTTCGGCCCCCAGTGCAGCCAGCAGCAGGGCGGCCCCGCCGCGCAGGTCGGGGGCGGTCACCGCAGCTCCGTGCAGGGCTGCGCGGCCGTCCATATAAAGTGTACGCCCGGCGGTGCGGCACCCTGCCCCCAGGGCGGCAAAGCCCTCGGCGCAGGCAAAGCGGCGGGCAAACAGGTGGTCGTAGATCTCGCTGGGGGCGTCGGCGGTCAGCAGCACGGCGGCAGCCAGGGGCGCGGTATCGGTGGCAAAGGCGGGCCAGGCGTTGGCGCAAAGCGTTTGCCCGCCGCGCAAAGGCCGGGCGGGGCTTCGGGCCAGCGTGACGGTAGTATCCTGGCGGGCAACATCCACGCCCGCCGCCTGCAAAAAGTCGAGAAAGGCCGCATAATAGGCGGGGGCGCAGTGGGTGACGGTCACCTCTCCCCCGGCGCAGGCCAGGGCGGCGGCGTAGGTGGCGGCGGCGATGCGGTCCGGCAGGGGCGTCCAGGCGGTGCCCTGCAAAGGCTTGCCGCCCTGTATCACCACCACCGGCGTACCGGCCCCGGCAATGTGCGCCCCGCAGGCACGCAGAAAGTTCGCCAGGTCGCATATTTCTGGCTCGCAGGCGGCCCCGCGCAGGATGGTTGTGCCGCCCGCCTGGGTCGCGGCCATCATCAGGGTCATGGTAGCCCCCACGCTGGGCAGGCGCAGGGCGAAATCTACCCCGTGGAGCGGTCCGCGCCGCCGCAGTGTCACGGCAATGCCCTCCAATTCCACCTGGGCACCCATGGCCGCCAGCCCGGCCAGGTGGATGTCCACGGGACGGGGACCCAGCTTGCAGCCGCCGGGCAGCGGCAGGCGCACCTCGCCCACCCGGCAGAGCAGCGGCGCCAGGTAGAACACCGAGCTGCGCATGGCCCCGGCGAGGTAGTCGGGAATCTCCCCTTGCAGGTCTTGGCCGGGGGCAACGAACAGGTCGCTCCCCTGCCGTTCGGCCTTGGCACCCACGGATTGCAGCAGTGCCAGGCTGGTGGCGACATCGGCCAGGGGCGGCACGGCCCGCAGGCGGCTGGGGGTACGGCACAGCAGGGTGGCAGCCAGCAGCGGCAGTACGCTGTTTTTGGCGGCGGCGGGCCGTATGCGGCCGTGAAGCGTTCGCCCGCCGGTGATGGTGATAAGTTGCATGGGTACCCCCTTTTACGCTGGCTGTGCGTGGAAATTGTAGAGGATGTAGGGGCGAGCAGCGTGTCAAGCCCGCGGGCGGATGCGAGCATCGGCCCGTAAACCCTGCGGCAACGCAAGGCTCTGCGGGCGACACTGCTCGCCCTTACACTTATATGTCACAAATCGCGCCGGCATTACAGCAGAATCGGCTGCAACTGCACACCGCGCAGGGCGCTTTCCAGCGTATCGGGGATGAGGGTGAAATCACTTTTGAGGCTGCAGGGCTTTTTGTAGCTGTCGTCCTGGCCGAAGGGCACAAAGTAGTAGTTCCGCCGCTGCAGCAGCTGGGCAATAGCCGGGGCACTGCCCGAGAGCGCATCGTTGGTGGAGGGGGCCAGAACAACAGGCCGTCCGCCCCGCAGCAGGCTTTTGGCGGCCAGCGTTACCGGCGTGGCGCTGAGGCCCGCTGCCAGCATGGCCATGGTGGTGCCCGTGGCCGGGGCGATGATAAGCGCCTGGGCCATCCCTTTTGGGCCAAGCGGTTCCACCTGCTGCAGGGTGGTCAGCGGTGTTTCGCCGGTCATCTCCTGCAATTGGGCGCGCAGGGCGGCGGCCGTACCAAAGCGGGTATCCAGCGCGGCGGCGCTGCAGCTTAAAATGGGCAGCACCCGCCAGCCCAGCGCCCGCAGGCGGCGCACCTGGGGCAGCACAGCCGAAAAGCTGCAAAAACTGCCGCATAAAGCAAAGGCCACGGTGCGGGGGCCGTCAGGCCGGTTCATCATGCAGATCACCTCTTTCTTGCAGGATGGTCAGTACGGTTTGGGCGATGAGCGCCCCGGCGGTATCGGGGGCGCACTTGCCGGGCAGGGCCAGGGCGTGTTCGGCCCGGATGCCCAGGGCTTCGGCGGCGTCAAAGTCGGTGCCGCCGGGCAGGCTGGCCAGGTCGATGACCAGCGCCCCGCGGGGCAGCTTTTCCAGCATTTTGCGGGGCAGCACCGGCGCGGGGATGGTGTTGATGACGGTATCATGCTTTGCCAGCAGCACAGGCAGGCGGTCCAGCGGGGCGGCGCGGTGCCCCGCACACCGGGCGTTGGCCCGCTGCACGGCATTGCGGGCGGCAACGGTGGTATGCCCGCCCAGCAGGTCCAGCCGCCGTGCTACCGCCCGGCCGATGCGTCCGTAACCGAGAACCAGGAAGTCGCTTTCCCAGATGGTGCGGCGGCGCAATTGCAGCAGCAGGGCAAGGCAGCCCTCTGCGGTGGGCACGGCGTTTAAACATTCCAGCTCGGGCCGCTGGAAGTAGTCCAGCAGCGGCAGACTGGCCTGCCGGGCGGCGGCCTGGATGGGTGAACCGGGGCGTCCGGCCAGCAGCAGGGTGCCGGGACGCACCCCCTGCAGGGTGCGGGCGACGGCATCGCTGACACGTTCCTGGGACATGGGCAGCAGGACAAAATCGGCCTGGCAGGCGGCCTCCGGCCCAATGATGCGGAACCCCGCGGCCTGCAAAGTCTGCGCCGCCGCCCGCTGGCGGGCATCATGCCCCACCACGCAAAAGGTTTTCATAGGCTGTTCCCCCTTTGGGTGTGCTTTCGCCATAGTATGCTTGGATTGAGGCGAATGGTGCGGATACAAAAAAAGCTCCCTCCCAGAGGAGCCTTTTGCACCGCGTGCAAATAAAAAATCCCGACCCCTCAGATGGGATCGGGAAAAATCGAATGGTTTAATAATACTTCAACCCGTTGCACTGGCCGCGCCAGACGGCGATGGGGTCGATGGGGACGGTGCCGATGCGCATTTCCACAACGGTGGTCTTGCCGCAGGTGGCAAGGGTCTGGCCCTGCTTGACCTGCTGCCCGGCCTTGATGTCAATGTCATTCAGCCCGTAGAAGATCGTGCGCACGCCCGCGCCGTGGTCGATGACCAACGTAGTTCCGTAGTCGCCGCCCAGGTCCTCGGCCAGGTCGATCTTGCCGCTGGCGGGGGCAATGACCAGCTCACCGCGGGTGGTGGACAAAATTACGTTCGTACTGGTGCGGCCGCCTGCGCCGGTGTTGGTGCTGCGCTCGCTGTAGCGGCGGCCCACATACTCGGTCGCGCCGAAGGTCAGCGTGGTGTTGAGGCGGTTGAGGAACGGCTGCACGAACCCGGCGTCCGCCCAGCTGATGCCGGTGGGCGCTGCGGTGAACAGCTTGCTGACCTTGGTGGGGGCGTCGTCCTGCCCGATGTAGGGCGTAGCGCGCTGGGACTGCGAGGAGTAATCCTTGTAGCTGAATCCGCCGTCGATCACTTTCAGGTACAGTGTGGTGGAGTAGCGGCCCACCTGCACGTCGATGGTCTCGGTGCCTAAGGCTGCGTTCCAGGGGATGGGCAGGTAGCACACCCAGCCGTTGGAGGACTGGATAAAGCCCTGATTTTTCAGCGTGGTGGTCAGGGTGGGGGCGTCGTCCTCGTAACTGCCTGTCACACGGATGGCGGCTACGCCGCCCTGCTCGATGGTATTCTCGCTTAAATAAACGGACGGCTCGATGGCAATATCGAAGGTGAACAGCCAGGTCTCGGAGCCGGTGATGTCGGCGGCGCCTGCTGCGCGGGAGCCGGTAACGCTGGCCACCAGCTTGGCGGTGTAGGTGCCGGTCTCGTCAAAGCAATAGCCGCTGAACTCCGACAGCGTACCCTCGAACACGGTCTCCTTGTCGGCGTCGGTCACGGTCAGCTGGGTGGCATAGTTGGTGGAGCTGATCGTAATATCCGGCGACAGTGTGGAGATGGGGGCCTCCAGCACAGCGGGGACGGAACTATAAGTTTCGGCGTAGGTACGCTTGAACCAGTTGCCGATGACCGGCACATGCCACTTGTAGGCCGAAGGCTCCAGCGTCTGCTCGGCGAATGTCACGCGGATGGAAGGCAGCATATCGGGGGTGGCGCTGCGGTACAGGTAGGCCACGCCGATGCCGGCCACTACCAGCACAAACACCACCACCAGCAGCAGCCACCTGGCCATGCCGGTCACGCCGCTGCGCACAACATCCCCCATGGTGGCGGGGGTGTCATCCTCCGCCGCATCGTCGTCGGACGAAGTGTCGGTATCCTCCCCGGCGGGAATATCCATGTTGGCGGTGATCTGCTCCACCGAGAGCTGCACCGTGCGGGTCATGTCCAGCAGGCGCTTTTCATCGATGGGCGGCAGCTCTACGGTCTCCTCGTCGGCCTCAGCGGCATCCAAGGCGGCGTCTTCGTCAGCTGCGGCCTCCTCCGTGGGGGCCTCTGCGGGGGCATCCTCCTCTGCGGGGGCTTCCTCATCGGTGGGGGCGCTGTCCTCAGCAGGCGTTTCCGGCTCTGCTTCGGGTCCGCCTTCTTCGGCGGGTGCTTCCTCGGGTGCTTCCGGCGCTTCGGGGGCGGCATCTGCTGCTTCTTCAACAGGTTCCGCTTCACTCTCCCCTGCCGGTTCGGCGGGGGCATCCTCGGCAGCGGCCGTAGCGACGGCTTCTTCCGCCGGCGCGGTCTCCGCAGGGGGCGCGGCTTCGGGCTGCGGGGCTGCCTGGGGGGCAGTATCCGGTGCGGCCTGGGCCGGGATGTTGTCGTTTTTCTTGCTCATCTGTACTCTTCCCAAAATCCTCTTGGTGTTGCCCCATCGTGGAAAAACAGGCGGCAGCCGGGGCCGGGCTGTACCCAATGAAAAATTTATTCAGACTCGCGGTATTGCAGACCACTGCGGCCCGCCATGGCAGGCTCCGGGTCTACCGATTTGCTGCCGATGCGCAGCTCAAAGATCAGGTCATGGTCGGTGCCCGCCGTGCCTACGGGGGAGCCGGCTTCGATCGTCTGGCCGCGCTGGGCGGTGACGGTCTTTAACCCGAACAGATAGCTTTTCACGCCGCAGCCGTGGTCGATGACCACCGTGCCGCCGGTCAGGGTCAGGGTATCCGCCAGCACGACGGTGCCGCTCTGGGGTGCGGTGATGGTCTCGTTGTCGGGGGCGGAGTAGGTCAGCCCGGTGGACTGGCCGCTGCGCTGGCCGTCCCGCATCTGGATGTCGCCGTAGTGCACGGCAATGGCGCTGCTGCTGGGGGCCACGAACAGCCCGTTCCACAGCTTTTGGCCGGTGCTGTTGGTGTACAGCGGCCAGATGGCGTTGCGGTACTCCTCGGCCCCGCCCACGTCTTCCTCGGCGGGCAGTTCCACCGTCTTGTGCTGGGTGTTGGTCACGGTCAGGGTCAAGTCGCGGGTCAGGCTGCCGCAGGTCAGCTGCAGGGTATGGTCGCCGCCCTCGGCGTTATAGGTGATAGGGATATACCCCATGTAGCCGCCGGCGGTGCGGCGGAACCAGACGGTGCCCAGGTCGGTCTCCAGGCTCGGTTCACCATCCAGAATACCGGTGAGATACAGCGCCACCACGCTGCCCTGGGCGGCGCGGTCGCTGCTCAGGGTCACGGTGGGGGCCATCGACATGGTGTACCCGGCGCGGTAGGCGTACCAGCCCTGGGCGTCGGCGGGGGGCTCGTTCTCCTGGTGGTAGGCTTTTACAATAATTTGGTAGTCGCCGTTGGCGGCGTAGGTATAGGTGTTGCAGGTGGAGGCATCGCCGGTCCAGGCCGTGCCGTCGGGCGCGGTGATGGTCACTTCGGCGCGGGTGACCCAATCCGGCAGCACCAGCTGGGGCGCGGTATCGGTAAAGGTGCCCAGCTTTTGCACGGTCAGGTTGGTGGGGCTCTGGTAGTGCTTGCTTACTTTGTCGCCCAGCACGGGGATGGTCCAATCCCACCCGTTGGGGGTGAGGGCGGTGTCCCCGAAGGTGACAGCCTCCTGCGGGAGGTCTTTTTCGCCGGTACGGCTGTAGAGAAACGCGGCGGTGCCGCCTAAGATCAGCGCGACCATGGCAATGACCATAGCAAGCCAGAGCAGCAGTTTGCGCATAGTTTTCTCCTATAGGCAGTAGCGATGGAAAAGCCGGACGCACAAGGCGGCGCCCGGCTGAGAGACTCAGTTTTTACTCGGCGTCAGCGGCGTCAGGGGCGTCGGCTGCGGGCTGGGCGGGGATCTTTTCGTAGACGGTGTCGTCCTGGAAATCGTCATCATCGTCGTAATCGTCACCGTCATCGCTGAACAGCAGGCGCTCGTACTCGTCCAGCTCTTTCTCGCGGTGATAGAGGTAGAGGGCGGCGGCGGTCAGGGCACCGGCAGCAGCAAAGAAAAAGGCCAGCACAGCACCGAACGTAGATTTCTTCATCATGGGGAAAACTCCCTTCCTGGCGGTAAGAATACCGTAGATTCGTAATTTTTTCTTGCAAGCGGTCTGCGGGGCAGATACCACTATGCCCCTATTATACCCGACCCGGGGCCGGAATACAACACAAGAATTGTAAAATTTGAAAGTTCCTTGGTTGTGTCATGTCTGCTTTAGCGATTTAAAGAGCTGGCTTGACATTTGTGGGAAAATGGGGTTTACTTTATATAGGAAAAAGGCTCCCCTTGAGGGGAGCTCCCGCGCAGCGGGGGAGGGGTGGCTACTTTAGCTATAGGCCAACAAAGTAGATGCAATTGCTCTGCAGGTGAGCCACCCCTCAGTCGCCTACGGCGCCAGCTCCCCTCAAGGGGAGCCTTTAATTTGAAAAGGACGGAAACCCACCATGCAAAAAGACCTGACCACCGGCAGTGTATTCAAAAATGTGCTTTATTTCTCGCTGCCCTACCTGCTGTCGTATTTTTTGCAAACGCTGTACGGCATGGCAGACCTGTTCATCATTGGCCAGTTTGAGGGCACGGCCAGCATCACGGCGGTGTCCATCGGTAGCCAGATCATGCACATGATCACGGTCATGCTGGTGGGGCTGGCCATGGGTGTTACTGTGGGCATCGGCCGGGCCGTGGGCGCCCACGATGACCGGGGCGCAGGCGCGGTCATCGGCAACGCGGTCATGCTGTTTCTGGCGGTGTCGGTGGCTATGGCCGCAGTGCTGACGACGCTGGTGCAGCCGATTTTAAGCATGATGTCCACCCCGGCCGAGGCTGTGCCCGGCGCGGCGGCTTACCTGACCATCTGCTTCATCGGCATCCCCTGTATTACGGCGTACAATATTATTGCGTCCATCTTCCGCGGGCTGGGCGATTCCCGCAGCCCGATGTACTTTATCGCGGTGGCCTGCGCGGCCAACATCGGGCTGGACTACTTGTTTATGGGGGCACTGCACATGGGCCCCGCCGGTGCGGCGCTGGGTACCACGCTGGCCCAGGGCATCAGCGTCATCGTTTCGCTGGGGGTCATTCTGCGGCGCAAAAGCGGCATCCGGCTGCACAAAAGTGACCTGCGGCCGCAGAAAAACGTCATTGGCCGCATCCTGCGCATCGGTGTGCCGGTGGCGCTGCAGGACGGACTTATCCAAATCTCGTTTTTGCTCATCACGGTCATTGCCAACCGGCGCGGCCTGACGGACGCCGCCGCTGTGGGCATCGTGGAGAAGATCATCAGCTTCATCTTCCTGGTGCCGTCCTCGATGCTGTCCACGGTGTCGGCGCTGGGGGCCCAGAACGTGGGCGCAGGCAAGCACGACCGTGCCGCCGGGACACTGTACTACGCCATCGGCATTTCGCTGACCTTTGGGGCCATCGTGGGTGTGCTGGTGCAGTTTATCGCCCCCAATGCCGTGGCGCTGTTTACCACCGATGCCGCCGTTGCCGTCGCGGGCGGCTGGTACCTGCGCGGGTATATCTGGGACTGCTTCTTTGCGGGTATCCACTTCAGCTTCAGCGGGTATTTCTGCGCTTACGGCCGCAGCGAGCTTTCGTTCCTGCATAACATTTTGGCCATCGTGCTGGTGCGCGTGCCGGGGGCGTACTTTATGTCCAAGCTGTTCCCGGACAACCTGCTGCCCATGGGCCTTGCCACGGCGGTCGGCTCGCTGCTGTCGGTGCTCATCTGCCTGACAGCCTACCTGCTGCTGAAACGCAAAGGCACCTTTGGAGGGAAAGCAGCGTAAACTACTATCATCACTATCATTATCATCATTATCATCATTTGCATCATCACCAGCATAGTTTGCTTATTATCCATATTATCCTTACTATCCAAACTATCCTATCCATCCTACCCATCACAACCATCCTATCCCGCATCATATAGAATTATTATATAATATAACATAAGTTACAATAGGATACTTATGATGCTTAGGATGGATGTGATGGATAAAGATGGAAAGGATAGTAATGATAGTAATGAAAATGATGAAAATGATAGTAATGATAAATAGGATAAATAAGCGAAATAGGATAGTGAATTTATAGTAGGCATATAACTGCAAAAAGCTCCCTCAATACGAGGGAGCCTTTCTGTTTTATTACCGTTTTACATATGCCCCAAACGCATTGGGCACGGGGTATACCTCGGCCAATTGTTCGGGGGCGGCCCAGACGAAACTGTCCGGCAGTGCGCACGCCCCGGCCCGGCCGCGCCAGCCGGAAAGCTGCCACACCCGGTGGGTGAACACATGCTTCGCGGGCGGCAGCGGTTCGGTCAGTTCGGCCTGTACGCCCAGCTTCGCCAGCGTGGCGGTCAGCTCGTCCTTGGTCAGCGCCTTTTCCCAGGCGGCGGGCTGCCACAAACCGGCCAGCAGCCCCTTGGCGGGGCGGCGCTGCAAAAGCAGCCCGGCATCGCTCTCCACCAATGCCACCGTCACAGGCACCGTGGTTTTGGCCTTGGGGGCGGGCTTTACCGGCAGCTCCCCTGCCCTGCCGGCAGCGCACCCTAAACAGCGGTCGGCCAGCGGGCAGGCCTCGCAGTGGGGCGTGCCGGGGATGCACACCAGCGCCCCCAGCTCCATCAGCGCTTCGTTGTAAGGGCCGGGCGTGGCCTTGGGCATCTGGTCCAGCACACGTTGGGTAAACAGCCGTTTGGCGGCAGGGGTCATCACGTCGGCGTCATCGTTGTACAGCCGGGCAAACACCCGCAGCAC
>OLPL01001241.1_pt1 | contig 16271 bp, 10 predicted proteins | sample 1673211 | NCBI WGS metagenome assembly OLPL01 (sample SAMEA3136766, study PRJEB25190) | human gut metagenome | reverse complement strand
CGGAGTGTTTGGCTTTTCCATCATTCCGGATGAGTGGAATGATGCGTATATTTCGTGGTGGGACAGACGCCATGGGCTTAAAATCGAAAGAGACAGCCTGATTTTTTGCACAGGGGTCGTACCGGCCATATCATCTACAGTGCGAAAGCTCACAACACCCGGTGAGAATGTGCTTATCATGACGCCGGTATACAATATATTTTTTAATTCTATATTTAATAACGGCGTAAATGTGCAGGAAAGCCCGCTTGGGTACGAAAACGGCAGATATTTTGTGGACTATGACAGGTTGGAGCATGACCTTTCCAATCCACAGACCTCGCTTATGATATTTTGCAACCCTCACAATCCGTGCGGTATCATCTGGGCAAAGGATGAGCTTGCGAAAATAGGTGCACTCTGCAGGAAGTACAATGTGACGGTCATATCAGACGAGATACACTGCGACATCACAGCACCGGGAAAATCATACGTGCCGTTTGCGGCAGCATCGGAGGACTGCGCCGATATAAGCATCACCTGTATTGCACCGACCAAGTGCTTTAATATGGCTGGCTTACAGACTGCGGCAGTGATGGTGCCAAATAAATTTTTGCGCCACAAGGTATGGCGCGCATTAAATACAGACGAGGTGGCGGAGCCAAACGCATTTGCCATCACGGCAGCAGTTGCGGCATTCACAAAGGGTGAGCCGTGGCTTGAGGAGCTCAGAAAATATCTCTGGGAAAACCGCAAAACAGTCTGTAGCTTTGTGGCAGAAAATCTGCCGCAGATACATGTAGTTGATGCCGATGCGACATACCTCATGTGGCTTGACTGCAGTGCACTCACAGATGATTCTGTGGCATTTACGCAGATGATTCGCGAAAAAACAGGACTTTATCTGTCGGAGGGAGCTGAGTTTGGAGGCAATGGACGCTACTTTGTGAGATTGAATATCGCATGCCCCGGGGCAGTGCTTATGGAAGGTCTGGAAAGGTTAAAAAGAGCTCTCGTTTAAGCTGAATATGTACATTTTTTAAAATAAATAAGACCGGTGATCGGCCGGTCTTATTTGATATAATTAAACATTTATGGCATACAAGATTTAGAAATATATCATGCATACGTTTGTTTTCTGATTCGATAGTTAGTATACACTAACGCGAATTAGAAGTCAATAACAAATATGGGATTTTGATATTTTTTTGGATTTTTATAAATCACGTACAAATCAAAAGAAAAGTTTTGCAAACAATAAAATGTATGTTATAATAATATAACTGAATTAAAACGAACGAAAATAAACTCACGGGGGTATTCGAAATGCGAAACAATGAATCATCAGAAAACTATTTAGAGACCATACTTATTCTCAGCAAGAAGCTTCCTGTGGTACGCTCAGTTGATATAGCAAATGAGCTTGGATATAAGAAATCCAGCGTGAGTATAGCCATGAAAAACCTTAGAGAGAAGAACAATATCACAGTTAGTGATGCAGGCTTTATCACACTCACAGAGTCAGGAAGACAGATAGCAGAGATGATATACGAAAGACATGAGCTTTTGTCAGAGTGTCTTGAGAAGCTTGGTGTTGATAAGGAGATTGCAGCAGAGGACGCATGCCGTATAGAGCATGTCATCAGTCCTGAGAGCTTTGAAGCAATCAAGAAGCATATACATAAGAGCTGATATATGAAACCAGTACCGCAGGGTACTGGTTTTTTAGTGTATCGTTTTTCTTGTATATATGAGAAAAATCATCTATAATAGTGAAGCTGTAATCGGCGACATAAAATCTGAAAGGGGAAAAGATGAAACAGATATTAAAATATTTGAAGGAGTACAAAAAGGAATGCATCTGTGCTCCGTTATTTAAGCTGCTGGAAGCATCCTTTGAGCTTATAGTACCGCTTGTCATGGCGGCAATCATTGATAACGGAATTACGGCTTCGGACAAGCCATATATATGGAAGATGGGAGGTGTGCTGGTGCTGCTTGCGGCAGTTGGTCTGGTAAGTTCGGTCACAGCACAGTATTTTGCGGCAAAGGCGGCAGTCGGTTTTTCCACAAAGCTTCGCCATATATTGTTTGAAAAGATAGAGTCACTGTCATTCTCAAAGATGGATACAGTGGGCACATCGACACTTATCACGAGGATGACAAGCGATATAAACCAGGTGCAGTCAGGAGTCAATCTGGTGCTTCGACTCTTCCTTCGCTCGCCATTTATTGTATTCGGAGCTATGGCGATGGCTTTTACAGTAAATGTAAGAGCGGCAATGGTTTTTGTAGTTACCATACCTCTGCTTTCAATAGTGGTATTCTCAGTTATGGTTGCAAGCCTTCCGCTTTACAAAAAGGTGCAGAGCTCTCTTGACACAGTGCTTTCACATACCAGGGAGAATTTAGAGGGAACCAGGGTTATAAGAGCTTTCAATAAGCAAAATGATGAGATTGACAGCTTCAAAAGGGACAACGAGCTTTTAACCAATATGCAGCAGGTTGTAGGACGAATCTCAGCACTCACCAATCCTCTGACCTTTATCATTATAAATATCGCAACAATCGCAGTTATCGTATCAGGCGGCAAGCAGGTATACGCAGGAATCCTCACACAGGGTGAGGTTGTGGCACTTGTAAACTACATGTCACAGATACTTGTCGAGCTGATAAAGCTTGCAAACCTCATCGTACAGGTGACAAAGGCAGTGGCGTGCGGTAATCGTATAGCGGATGTGCTTTCTATTCCATCAAAGCTTCCTGAGAAAAATCCTAAGCTCATTGGTGCAAAGGATGGCGCACCTGAGGTTGAGTTTGATCATGTCTGCATGACATATGAGGGAGCGGCCGATGAGACACTCACAGATATAAGCTTTACAGTGCAAAAGGGGCAGACAATCGGAATCATCGGTGGTACAGGTTCAGGAAAATCAAGCCTTGTAAACCTTATCCCGAGGTTTTATGATGCCACAAAGGGTACTATAAGGATTCAGGGAAATGATATAAATGACTACGATGCAGTGCAGCTTCGAGACAAAATCGGTGTTGTAATGCAAAAGGCAGTGCTTTTTGCAGGAACGATAGCCGACAACCTGCGCTGGGGCAAAAATGATGCCACAGAGGAGGAAATGTGGAAGGCGATCGATATAGCACAGGCGACAGAGGTTGTAAAGGGCAAAGAGGGAGGCCTTGACTACATGATAGAGCAGGGCGGCAAGAACTTATCAGGCGGTCAGAAGCAGCGTCTTACAATTGCCAGAGCGGTTGTAAAGGATCCTGACATACTGATACTTGACGACAGTGCATCGGCACTTGATTTTGCTACAGATGCGAGTCTTCGCGCGGCATTAAAGGGCATGCATGGTGACAAGACAATATTTATCGTGTCACAGCGTACCTCATCTATCCAGTTTGCGGACAATATCATAGTACTCGACGACGGACAGATGGTTGGCTTCGGACCTCATGAAAAGTTGCTTGAGACATGCGAGACCTACAAAGAGATATATGATTCACAGTTTAAAAAAGAGTCGGATATGACCAGACAAAAGGAGGTGTAGAGTATGGCTATGGATAATGCGAAGATGAATAAAGCAGGCACAATCCGCAAGGTATTAAGCTACATGAAGAGATATATTCCTTTGCTTGTAATTTCACTTGCCCTGTCTGTTGTTACAGTGGCGCTTACGCTCTATTTTCCAATTCTCACAGGACGCGCAATTGATTTGATCGTAGGAAAAGGAAAGGTTGATTTTACGGCTATGACAGCCATCCTCACGAGAGCAGCAATAATAGTCGTCATAGCGGCAGCAGCCCAGTGGCTTACAAATATCTGCAACAACAGGATGACCTACAACATAGTGAGGGATATAAGGCGTGATGCATTTTTAAACATTGAAAAAATGCCACTTTCCTATATTGACAGCCACTCACACGGTGATATGGTCAGCCGTATCATCGCCGATGTAGATACATTTTCAGAGGGACTTTTGATGGGCTTCACACAGCTCTTTACAGGAATTGCAACAATAGCAGGCACGCTTATTTTCATGCTCACAATAGATGTGAAGATATCATGCATTGTAGTGCTCATCACACCTTTGTCACTTTTTGTGGCAAGCTTTATCACTAAAAAGACTTATTCCATGTTCCAGCTACAGACAAGAACAAGGGGAGAGCAGACATCACTCATCGATGAGATAGTAGGAAATGAAAAGGTCGTACAGGCCTTCAACCATGAGGATGAAGCGCTTGAACAGTTTGACGAGATAAATGACAGATTACAGAAATGCTCACTGAGGGCAACATTTTTCTCAAGTCTTACAAATCCGTGTACACGTTTTGTCAACAGTCTTGTGTATGCCGGAGTCGGAATTTTTGGTGCCATGAGTGCACTCACCGGCGGAATAACAGTAGGACAGCTTTCATGCTTCTTATCATACGCCAACCAGTACACCAAGCCGTTCAACGAGATATCGGGTGTCATCACAGAGCTTCAGAACGCACTTGCCTGTGCTGCTCGTATCTTCGAGCTGATTGAGGAGAAAAAGGAGATACCGGATGCTTCGGATGCGGTAATACTTGAAGAGGCTGACGGACGTGTGGACATAGAGGATGTTTATTTCTCATATGTGCCGGATAAAAAGCTTATCGAGGATTTCAATCTCCATGTAAAGCCTGGACAGCGCGTGGCTATCGTAGGTCCGACAGGCTGTGGAAAGACGACTATTATCAATCTGCTTATGAGATTTTATGATGTAAACAGTGGAACAATTAAGGTGAGCGGACATGATATCAGAAAAATCACGCGCGAGAGTCTTCGTGACAACTATGGTATGGTGCTTCAGGAGACATGGCTCAAGAAGGGCACAATCCGTGACAATATCATAATGGGAAAGCCTGATGCCACAGATGAGGAAATCATTGCAGCAGCAAAGGCATCCCATGCCCACAGCTTTATCAGACGTCTGCCGAAGGGCTATGACACTGAAATCGGTGAGGACGGTGGCAGCCTGTCACAGGGACAGAAGCAGCTATTATGCATCACAAGAGTCATGCTCTGCTTACCGCCTATGCTGATATTGGATGAGGCTACATCTTCGATTGATACACGTACAGAGATTAAGATTCAGAAGGCATTCCTTACCATGATGCAGGGCAGGACAAGCTTTATAGTGGCTCATCGTCTGTCTACCATCAGGGAGGCTGATATTATCCTTGTTATGAAAGACGGAAAGATTATAGAGCAGGGCAATCATGAGAGTCTGCTTGCAGCCAATGGATTTTATGCAAATCTCTACAATAGCCAGTTTGCATAGCATAGGGCTTCTATGCCCGACAAAACCGTCGAAACGCGCCGTCCATGGCGCGGTTCTCCTTGAGCTCCCATCCGTGGGAGCTCATTTTTATGTATCGTGTGCATAATTCTACAGTATCTAGGCAGCTACGCTATGCGCTTACGAAAGAGCGCCTATGCTGTATGGCAGTCACTCCGGCGACTTACGCCCCTTACGCTGTGGCTGAAATGGGGGAGGATGTATGCGCTCCCGCGGTATGTGGGGCTGGTGTCTGGTATGCTGTGGGAAGATACAATATAAGGGAAAGTATAATTGGAAATTTATTTGTAATATACTTAGTATTTTGAGGGAAGGCGACCGGCGCATGGGGATTGGCCCTCCCGGCAGAGGTGCTCCCGAAAGAGCGACTAGCGCAGCGGCTTAGATACTGTAGAATTATGCCCATGAAACGCAGAAATGCCCCGGCATGGACGCCGGGGCAAGGAGAAACCGCGCCATGGACGGCGCGTTTCGACGGTTTCGTCAAGCCTAGAAAATCTAAAAAGCATAATTCGTACAGTATCTTAGCTGCGTAGCGTTAGCTCGTCGGGAGCACCTCTGCTGGGGGCAAATTCCCCGTGCGCCGATCGTCTTCCCGTATTATTGAAAAATACCAAGCAATTCACACTTACTGCGCAGCATCAGGAGCCACATACGAGTATGCATTGGACATCTTTGCAGCATTGTTTGTCAGAGTGACAGCCTCTCTGTAGTAGGCAACAACAGGAGTGCCCTTATCCACAGCGTTGAACAGCTGCTCTGCAAAAGCAGGCGGCACATTGATACATCCGTGTGAGCCGGAGGTTTTGTAAATTGTTCCTCCGAAGGTATCACGCCAGCTGGCATCATGGATACCTATATTGTAGGCAAACGGCATGAAATAGCTGACAGGAGAAGAGTAACCCTCACCGACAAGAGTAGCATTTCTCTGCTTGTAAACAATCTTGTATACACCATCTACGGAACCATTCTGACGGGCGAGATTACCTGATACGAAATCAGACTCCATCTGGAGAGCACCATCCTTGTAATACCACATGTGCTGCTTTGTGTAGTCAATCTCTATGTATGTATTACCTATGTCGTCAGCGCCTCGGTAGAGAGCAGTCTGCTCGTAAACAGGTTCTCTTTCCACTGGCTTGCCTCCCTCTAAATCTGAAAGGAGCTGGGCTTTCTCTTTTTTCTTGCTGACTACCCATCCGTAGTCTCCACCACCTATTTCAATAGTGTCACCTGAGGATGTTTTGAATGAGCGTTTGCGGCCGAAGGTATTGTATTTGGAAGCAAGCTGCTGGACATATTTAGTGACCTTGGCATCATCTATGTTCACGTTGCCGTCATCTGAGATGCTTAGCATATCAAGGATTTTGGCTGAGTCAAGTTTCTCATCGGCACCTTCAATTTTGTATGTGACGGTTGAAGCAGTGTATTTGTCGAGGGCTTCTTTTTCATTTTTGATTGTATCGCTTTCCTTTGTGATTTTTGGAGCTTCATAACAGTCATCACTTAAGCTAAGCTTTGGAAGCTCGTTGTCCAGGGCGTCCTTTACCTCGGCAAGGATGCTGTCATATATCGGCTTGCAGCCTTTTTTCTCTTCAATCACATCGTATTCGCCGTCTTTTATCTCGATATGGGCATCCTCCGGATTTTCAATGTAGTCATCACTGAAAATATCAAGAGCCTTGAGCTTTTCCGCCAAAGCGGCATCGTTATATTTGGACGAACCCTTTAGAGTATAGTTTTGAGCTTTGAAGAGACTGACAGGCCATGTAAAAGCATTCTGACTTTTTAAGATTTGTTCCTCGTCACCGTTTGAGACATATTCATAGGAAAAATCAGGTCCCTTAAGTGAAAAGCTGTTGCCTTTTCTATCAGTGATTGTGAGCAGATAGTCGCGGCTTAGAGCTGTATTTTTTTCTAATGCCTCTTTTGCAGTTTTCCCTGCGTATTTTACAGAGTTAATCTTTGTGTTGAACAGATAGTGGCTGCTAAAATAAAAGGCAAAGCCAAGATAAACAGCCAAAAGCACACCAAGTATAACGGCACAGGTTATAAGCACTTTTTTCTTCATGTAAATCGACCTCCTTGGAGATATGCTGTTGCTGCCTACATCGGGGTGTAGGCGGCAGCTAAAATCAGTTACATTTGTGAAGATGTGACACATCCATATAGTCAGGCAGACCATTCTTGTAGGCTACAGCGGTTTCTCCCTGAATAAGTGGTTTTAAGTATTCGATAAGCTCAGGCTTCACATCATTGCCCGCATCATTGATCCACTCTCTTGGCACAGACTTGGCCTCGTTTGCGATATCCTTGATAGCAGAATATGTGTATTCCACCTGATAAGGATTATTTGAGATGCGCTTTAAGCATACCATTGATGCGGTCACACCCTCTGCTGCAATAGTGACACCCTTTTTACCCTGAGCAAAAGATTCCTCGATATCGGTTAATGATGCAAGATGTGAGGCACAGCGCTGGAGCACATTTACCTCTACAGAGCGCACCTTGACACCGATGTTTTCCTTTACGATGAACTCAAGAGCTTTTCCGGCACCGCTTAGCTGCTGGTGTCCGAACTGGTCACATGCGGCCTTTGATGATGTAATGTATGAGCCGTCTGCGTCATGTATTCCTTCGGATACGGCAACTATTACATTGTTAGTGTGCGCAAGGGCTTCTTTTATATCGGCAACAAATTTGTCCTTGTCGAAATTCACCTCAGGCAGATAGATGAACTGAGGCGCTGTATTGTACTCATTACGTGCGAGAGCGGAAGCGGCAGTGAGCCATCCTGCGTCACGTCCCATGATTTCAACGATTGTCACACTCTTAACAGCATAGATAAAGGTATCATGGGCTATCTCAAGCATGCTTGATGCGATATATTTGGCGGCAGAGCCAAAGCCAGGAGTGTGGTCTGTCATGCACAGATCATTGTCGATGGTTTTTGGAATCCCTATAATTTTCACATCACTGTTGATTTTTTTTGCATAATCGGATAACTTTAATACGGTATCCATCGAATCATTTCCACCGATGTAAAAGAAAGCTTTTATAGAAAGCTTATCGAACTGGTGGAAGATGTATACATATGGTGAATCATCATCCTTGTAATCAGGGAGCTTGTGGCGGCATGAGCCAAGATACATGGCAGGTGTGGTCTTAAGCTTTTCAAGATTAGCATCATCTGCAAAAATATCTGACAGATTGAGATAATTCTCATTTAATATGCCGAGTATTCCGTTTACGGCGCCATAGCAGATATCGTATTTCTCAGAGCTTTTTACTCCTGCGATGACTCCTGCAAGGCTTGCGTTGATTGCAACAGTTGGGCCGCCTGACTGGGCGACGATACAGTTTGACTGATTCATTGTAATCTCCTTATTGTGTATTTTAACTATTCTCTTCTGTAAGAATAGTTATGATATAATTTGAAAATGACTACTGAAGGCGCATGGCATATGCACCGCATAATCATATAGATTGTAGTATCAAACATTATTTTTAGCAAGGGTTAAAATGAAAAATATGAATAAATACGAGAATTGCTTATTGTGTCCCAGAAAATGTGGCATAAACAGAAGAACCGGACAAACAGGCGTATGTGGCGTTTCATCTGAAATAAAGGTGGCGCGAGCAGCACTTCATTATTGGGAGGAACCATGCATATCAGGAAAAAGAGGAAGCGGGGCAGTTTTTTTCTCAGGCTGCAGCCTGCACTGCGTGTTCTGCCAGAACAGGGAAATATCTGACGGAAAAGAGGGAAAGGTAATCAGTAAAGAGCGGCTGAGTGATATCTTTATGGAACTTGCTGACAAAGGCGCAAATAATATCAATCTGGTCACACCGGGGCAGTATATCCCTGATATAGTGTGGGCGGTAAACGATGCAAAAAGCCGCGGCATGAAGCTTCCTATTATATACAATACGAGCGGATATGAAAATGTGACAGAGCTAAAGCTGCTTGAGGGTATAGTGGATGTGTACCTTCCGGATTTTAAATATATGGACAGTACGCTTTCGGCAAGGTATTCAAGGGCAAAAGATTATCCGTCTGTCGCAAAGCAGGCGCTTTCAGAGATGGTCAGGCAGCAGCCGGATGTCGTGATTGACGATGCGACAGGACTCATACAAAAGGGAGTTATTGTGCGACAGCTTCTACTGCCGGGACATGTGAATGATGCAAAGGATGTACTTAAGTACCTGTATGATACATATCATGATCACGTATATATAAGCATGATGAGCCAGTTTACGCCGATTGCACTAAAGGATTATCCTGAGATAAACCGCACAGTGACAAGGAGAGAGTATGAAAGGCTTGTTGACTATGCCCTCGAAATAGGAATCACGAATGCATTTATACAGGAGGGTGACGTGGCAAAGGACAGCTTCATTCCGGCATTTGACTGTGAGGGAGTATAATATTTACCGTTTTTCTTAATAAAATAGTAAGAATTGGCAGGCAAAAATGACTGGATTTTGTGACGCCGGTGTAGTACTATGGTTATGTGATATTTTTTAACTGTGAAGGTACTGAACAGTTACGATATTTTGTTATTACTCACATCCCGGTGTGACAGACGATAATGTTTTTAATCACACAGGATACATCATTCAATAGAGGATACAGTGATGAAAAATATAGGAGAACAGCAGATAATAATTGAATGTCCGAATACTATCTTTCATCTATACATTGACAGTGAGGATGAGCTTTCAAAGGTTAAGGTGTTTATGAACAATATGAAGAATGTTGATTCGATAAGTCTGCATGATATATACAACTGGTGCAACAGACAGCATGTGCAGTACACGACGACATTTAATTATGACAGTAAAATGACCTTGACAGAAATGATAAAATCCTACATATTTTACTTCAAACAGAAGCTTAGATATGTAAATAATAGTGATAGGATGATAGAAACATGAGATACCCTGAATTTCTAAAGGATAGAGGAACAATAGGCTTTGTGGCGCCTTCGATGGGCTGTACAACAGAGCCGTACAGGAGTGCCTTTGACAATGCCATTAAAAGGTTTCACAGCATGGGTTATAAGACGATAGAGGGACCTAACTGCAGGTGCGACAGTGGCATAGGTATCAGCAATACACCTAAGAAGTGCGCAGAAGAGCTGAATGAGAGCTATGCTTCTGCTGATAGTGATGTGCTTATATCCTGTGGTGGTGGCGAGCTGATGTGCGAGGTAGTGCCTTATATTGATTTTGAGCGCGTGAAACAGTCAAAGCCGAAATGGTACATGGGCTATTCCGACAACACAAATTTCACATTTTTGGAGGCTACTATTGCAGATACAGCAGGTATTTACGGGCCGTGTGCGGGCAGCTTTGGCATGGAGGTGTGGCATGAGTCACTTACCGATGCATTTAATCTGCTTTGTGGCAGGAAGCTTTCATTTACCAATTACCCTATGTGGGAGAAGGAATCGATAAAGGATGAGAATGCTCCGTTTGTGGGCTACAACCTGACTGAAAAGTCGTGCATCAGCTCTATTCCTGCGGTGGCAAAGGAAAGCAGGCTTACCATGAGAGGCAGGCTGCTTGGTGGCTGCATGGATTGTCTTATCAATCTGCTTGGCACATCGTTTGACCATGTAAGGGAATTTAATGAGCGCTACAGTGATGATGGTATCATATGGTTCATTGAGGCTTGTGACCTTAATGTGATGGGCATGAGAAGGGCTATGTGGCAGATGAAAAATGCAGGATGGTTTTCAAATGTAAAGGGCTTTCTTATCGGACGCCCGGCGCACTTTGGAGAGGAAATGTTTGGCATAGACCACAGACAGGCGCTTTCATCACTGCTTAGAGAGTTTAATGTGCCAATCATCATGGATCTGGATATAGGTCATATGTCGCCGATGATGCCTGTGGTATGCGGAAGCATGGCAGATGTCAGCTTCGACGGAAGCAACTTTACAATTTCGTATGATATAGAGCAGTAGATTGGAGGAAAAATGATTAGATTAATAAAGAAAAAAGCAAAGAGTATTGTATGTAGCGTGCTTGCTGCGGTGACACTGTTTACAATGAATCCGGCTGTATTTGCAACAGAGACAGCTACGCAGACTGATACAGTTTCAAGCGTTGATGTATCAGGCAGTGACGCAGCTGATAAGAGTAACACAGACAGTACTGCAGACAGCACAACGACAGCCGGCAGTGAGGCAAACGACAAGGTGACCATCAGCAAAAATGATAAGCCATACTTAAGTCTTGGAGCAGACCTCACACCGGATCAGAGAGCGACAGTGCTTGGATTTATGGGAATCGAGCTCACTGATCTGGACAATTACGATGTGGTCTATGTAAATAATGATGAGGAGCACAAGTACCTCGATTCATACATCAGCAAGAGCGAGATTGGCACAAGGTCACTTTCCTCAGTACTCATTACAGAGGATAAAAAGGGTGCGGGTCTTAGTGTTTCCACGCACAATATCAATTACTGTACGGTAGGAATGTACAAGAATGCGCTTGCCACAGCAGGCATAGCTGATGCTAAAATCATAGTCGCAGGACCTTTCCCTATTTCCGGAACGGCAGCACTTGTAGGCACACTAAAGGCATACGAGGAGATGACAGGCAAGAAGCTTGACGACAAGGTGACAGACGCAGCGATGGATGAGCTTGTCACAACAGGAGAGCTCAACAAGAGCATTGACGGCGATTCGCAGGATATCGAGGCAATGATTGCAGACCTAAAGAAGCAGCTTGCCGATGGAAGGCTCAAGGATGAGAGCCAGATAAAGGATGCGATAAAGGAGGCTGCAAAGGATTACGACCTGAAGCTTTCTGATGATGATATTGCAAAGCTGACATCGCTTCTTATGAAGCTTAAGGATGCCAATATCGACTGGGATTCAGTCATCAACCAGGCACAGGACTGGGCATCAAAGCTTGGCGATAAGATAAATGACCCGGGCTTCTGGGAAAGGCTTGGTAACTTTTTTATGGATTTGTGGGATAAGATAAAATCCCTGTTCAGCTAGAAAAAGCTACAGGAGACAGTAAGAATAAGCAGAATATTAATCAGGCAACTCCCTGAAACGTAAGCATGAGCTGTACGTTTCAGGGAGTTTTTTTATCATTAATAAAAAAATAATAAATTTCTGCCGAATACATTGATACAAAGGTCATATTCTATTATAATTAAATGGATAATGGATTAATGTAAACAATGCACATAAGAAAGATGGGATTTGATGATAAAGATAAATAAATTTCTGGCAGCCTCTGTCGTTACATTGTCATTAGCCGCATGTGACCTGGCACCATACAGCAGCATAGCAGTCTATGCGGATCAGGCGGCTAAGGTTGTGTGTGATGAGAGATACTGGGTAGCGGCGAGAAGCGGACCGGGAACAGAGTATGAGCTGGAGCACAAGCTTTCAAACGGCAAGGATATTACTATTCTTGAGCAGACTACAGGTGCAGACGGCAAGGTGTGGTACAAGGCAAAGTACAATCTGGCAGCAAATAACGAGGAGTGTGTAAGCTATATCAGGTCTGATTTTGTATCAGCAGGTACCGGCACAGCTGCATCAGACAATGCGCAGACAGGGGATGCTTCAGCAGACACCGGCAATGCGGATGCCATACAGCAGAATAATGAGGAACAGCTTGCCCTTGCAACCGCATCGGGAGCATATGCTACAGGTACGATTACAGGTGGCAATGTGTATGTCCGCAATGCAGCAGGCACATCCGGAACTACCAAGGTTGTCTCACTCAACTGGAACCATCAGGTTGACATAATTGGAGAGACCAGGGTAAACGGTGTGGTCTGGTATAATGTCAAGGGTACTTTAAACGGCAAGGCATTTACGGGCTGGACTATCAGTACATACATAAAGGTGACATACAATAATAGCGGAGACAATACTGATTTTGTCACGGCTATGAAGAATGCAGGCTTTCCTGACAGCTATATTCCAAACCTTACAGCTCTTCACAATAAGTATTCAAGCTGGACATTTGAGGCTGTAAATACAGGTTTGAATTGGGATACGGTGATTGAAAATGAAAGTGTAAACGGACTTAATCTGGTATCCAAATCAGCAGACAATGCCAAGAAATCCACAGCTGCCGGAGCATATAACTGGTCAACAAATACGTGGGTTGAGTACGAACCGGGATGGGTGTCAGCAAGCAGTGCCTATATTGCTTATCTCATGGATCCAAGGAATTTTCTTGATGAGACCAATATTTTTCAGTTTCAGAGTCTGGCATACAGTCCGAATGAGGCACTTGAAGGTGTCAAGTCCATAGTAAAAGGCACATTTATGGAGGGAACAAAGACCTATTCCAACAATGGTGAGAAAATCAATTATGCAAGCACATTCATGGATGTGGCAAAGAGCAGTGGAGTAAGTGCATACCATATAGCATCGCGTATAAAGCAGGAGCAGGGACAAAAGGGAACGAGCCCTCTTATTTCGGGTACATATTACGGATACGAAGGATATTATAATTATTTTAATTTTAGTGCAACCGGAAACACGAAGGATAAGATTTATAAAAATGGTCTGTCTTTTGCCAAGAAGCAGGGCTGGAATACAAGAGTAAAGTCCATAAGCGGCGGAGCTGTAAAGGTGGGCAGCAATTATATAAATAAGGGTCAAAATACACTGTATTTTGAGAAGTTTAATGTAGTAAATACAAGCTCGCTGTATTTCCATCAGTACATGGGCAATGCCACAGCGGCTCTTACTGAGGGACAGAGTCTGGCTAAAGGATATTCAGACAAGAATCAGGCTTTTGTATTTAAAATACCTGTATACAACAATATGCCATCGTCAGCAGTGGGCTTCGATAAAGCTGGTGATACCAATAACTATCTGCAGTCGCTTGCGATAAGTGGTGTAACACTCACACCGGCCTTCAATGGAGCGACAACAAGCTATTCAGCAGTTGTTTCAAATGCTATAAGCTCAGTGACTGTTTCGGCAGATGCAGTTTCAGGAAACAGTGGTGTTTCAGGCACAGGAAGCTATTCGCTTGCTGTCGGAAATAATACAATTAAGGTAAAATGCAAGTCGCAAAGCGGTGATACAAGAACATACACTATCAATATAAACAGGCAGGCGGCATCTGTAAATAATGCAGGTGGCAATAATAATCAGAACAATAATAACCAAAATAATACAGATGTAAACATAACATCAGGTAAATACAGTATAGGTACTTATATTACAGGCATTGAGCCTGGAACCGGTGCAGCTGATTTTGTGAAGAATATAGCAGTATCAGCATCAGGTACTGTAAAGCTTCTGACAAGCTCAGGCTCAGAAAACAGCGGAAAGATTGCAACAGGCAATAAAGTGGCTGTTTATGATGCTTCAGGTAATCTGAAAAAGACATACGATATTGTTATATATGGAGATATCAATGGTGATGGTGCTGTAAATGCTCTTGATATGATTAAGCTCAACAGACATATCTTAGGAAAGGGAACACTCACAGGTGCTTATCTGGAGGCAGCTGATGCTAACAGAAAGCGTGATGGTGGAAATGCCCTTGATATGATAATCATGAACAGACACATACTGGGCAAATCAAAGATATCGCAGAATTAGAAATGTGAGGAAAGATATGAAGAAATTATTTGGATGTATATTATCACTTGTTGTGGCAGTGATGCTTGTTTTCACACCTGCCGAGCATGTATATGCGCAGGGACTTGGTCTCAGTGTCAGCTCAAGCTCTGTAGCTGTTGGAAAAACAGTTAAGGTGACTGTTTCCATGCCGTCCGGATATTTTGGTACTGTAGTTATCTCAAGCTCTGACGAGGGAGTACTGAGTAACGGAGGAGATGGTGTGGCCAATATTGGTGACGCCGCAGGATATCCCACATCGCAGTCATTTTCATTTACGGCGAAGGCTGCAGGAAGCTGCACTATAAAGGCATATTGTACAGTTGTAGGAGATGCAGAGGGTAACGATGCCGGAGGTACAATTACCGGTGCCAGCACGAAGGTGACGGTAAAAAGTGCTTCATCAAACAATGATTCAAACAGCAACAAGGATAACAAGGACAATTCCGGCAGCAATACCGGCAATGACAACAATGCAAATAAAGATAATGAAAACAAAGAGGAAAAGAAATCCTCAAACGCATCTCTTGGTTCGCTTGTTATCTCAGCAGGTATGCTTTCCCCTGAGTTTTCTGCTGCGACAAAGGATTACACAGCTACAGTAGATTACAGCTGTTCAAGCCTTGCGGTTACAGCAAATCCGGCTGATTCCAAGGCGAGTGTGACATCGGTCACAGGCAATGATTCACTTGAGGTTGGAGAGAATACGGTCAGCGTTGTTGTGACAGCAGAGGACGGCAGCACAAGCACATACAATATAGTTGTTACCAGAAGAGCCGAGGATGATCCGGAGAATGCAGATAAGCAGGATAACTGGAAGAAGTTTGATATAAATGGCACAGAGTGGACTATGGTAAATGACATTCCGGAGGATGTTGTTCCTGAAGGCTTTGAGCACTCAAAGACAGTGATTGACGGACTTGAATACAATACCCTTCATGGCACCTTCGGTGATATCACGCTTGTGTATTTACAGTCGGAAAGCGGCAATGGACTTTTTGTATATGATGCAGCACAGAATGCAGCATATGAGTTTGTCCGTATCAATTCAGAGTCGCATTTTATAGTGGTTTTACTGCCTAAGGTGGATGATGTACCTGAGGGATATAATGAGATATCGCTCTCCATAGAGGGCAAGGGTGTGGCAACAGCCTACCAGACCAAAGTCGAAAAAACCGATGATCAGACAAAGGATTTTTACCTCGTATACGCTATGAATGACAATGGTGAGAGTGGCTGGTACACATATGATAGCGTAGATGGCACATATATGAGGACTGAGCTCAGCACACCTACAGTGGCACAGGAGGAAAACGATACAGCGCCATTG
>OLPL01001238.1_pt1 | contig 16316 bp, 10 predicted proteins | sample 1673211 | NCBI WGS metagenome assembly OLPL01 (sample SAMEA3136766, study PRJEB25190) | human gut metagenome | reverse complement strand
GGTATTGAAGAAAGCCTCTATCTGGTTGTTGGCTCTCTTCTCGGTTCCGTCTTGATAGAGTGCCTTCCATTGGCAGGCTTCCGGCAGGAGTATCTGGGCAGAGAGTCCCTGGTCGGTAATGCTTTTGTCCAACTCTCGGGCGAGCTTGGCGATGCACTCGTTGGTCCATGGTGAACCTTCCTGACCTTCAGTCCAATCGTATTGTGGCTCGTTTACCGGATCAATGAGGGTTATGTTGTAGCCTTTGTCGGTGAAGTGTTTGGTTGTTGTCGTGAGGAATTTGGCAAAGTCGGCATAGTGATTGTCTGCGAGATTGCTTCCGCTCACACCCTTGTTGGCGCATGCCTTGCCGTTTTTGGTAAACTGTACTGGGGCTGAATTGGAGAAGAGCAGAAAATGATCTACTCCATATTTCTTGGCTTGCTGCATGAAGTATTGTTGACCTGCCGACTTGGTCCAGTCGTAGTTGCCATTGGCATCTAGATAGCAGTAGCCACGTCGGGTGATGTCTTCGATGCCGCTTTGGCTGCCTTGTTCTGCTGAACCGGCACCCAGGTTTACGCGCCACATTGAGAGACCGATGCCTTCTGGGTTGCCATCGGCATCCATTTCCTGGCTGAAGAGCCATTTCGCCGATTTCTCTTTTTCTGCATCACTGAAATATTTGCCCACAAAATCGGCTGTCCAACAGTCGCTTGATCCGAAGTCTGCTATGGTCTGATAGCAGATGTTGGGGTTTACGGTGACCTTATATGATGATTGCGCATATAAGTTGGCAGTCATCATCAAGGCAGCTGTGAGGCTGAAGATGGATGTTTTTTTCATTTGCTGAGGCTTTATATATAATTAAAGTGTATGGATAACAATATTTTTATGAAAGAAAAGGGGCAGGACAAGAGATTTGTCCTGCCCCTTTGATATTTTAGTTGTAACCTTCGTTCTGCTTGATGGTTCCGTTACTCATGGTAATTTCTGAGTTAGGGATGGCGAAGAGAAGGTCGCGAGGTGCCTGGAAGTTGATACCCTCGTTGCTGTTCTCCTGCTGGTTGGTGGTCTCGTATGGGTCGGTAGATTCCTCCATGTTGTACTTCACGAAAGTACCGTTAGGACCGAATACGTGTTCCATCATTGTCTTTCCATCATCCATCTTCCAGCGGCGCAGGTCGTCGAGGCGGGTCCCCTCAAGTGCCAGCTCCAGACGGCGCTCGGTGCGGATAGCATCACGAAGGGCTGTACCTGTGGCGGTAACTTCTGGAAGTTGAACACGCTGGCGTACCTTGTTGAGTGCCCACTGTGCCTCACTGTCGTGATTGAGAGCATTCTCTGTCTCTGCATACATCAGCAATACCTCTGCATAGCGGAGCAAGCGGATGTTCAATGGATTGTGAGGTGCATCGTATGGACTAGGGCGCCTGTTCACTGGGATGAAGAGCTTCATGTTGCAACGGCCAGACTTATGCTTGCTGGCTGAAATCACGTATGGGTTGTCCTCATTCCATGTTGGGTCACCAGGAACTTCTGTCTGTCCATCGTGAAGGATGGTATAGCGAAGTCGAATCTCGTCTCCTGCATCCTTGAAAGCCTTTTCCAGGTTGCTGGTAGGAAGACCCCATGCCCAACCAGCGTCGTCACGTGAACCAACCAAGACAGAGTAGCGCTCACCCAGAGAATACTGGGTATCATCACTGGTCTGAATCTCGAAGAGACTCTCCTTGCCATTGTTATAGTCGATGTTCCAAACCTGGCTAAAGTCATCCATCAGTTCATATTCCGGTGTTCCGCTGGCATGAGAGCCACGGCAGGTGAGTTCCTGCAGGATAGGCTCAGCTTCAGCATACTTACCCTGGTAGAGATATGCCTTTGCCAACATACCCTTGGCAGCACCGCTGGTAGCACGACCGATGTCGTTGGCAGATAACTCTGCCTTCTTTGGAAGATCGGCGAGGGCATCCTTGAAGTCCTGCTCAATCTGAGCGTAGGTTTCTGCGCTGGTAGCTCGGGTGATACCCTGAACCTCAGAAGGCATCTTGAGTGACATTACCAATGGTACACCGCCAAAGTTCTTCACCAGTTCGAAGTAGTAGAAACCGCGGAGGAACTTAGCCTCGGCAATCAGTCGCTTCTGATACTTCCCGTCGTTGAATTTCAGTTGTGCAATCTTTTCGATGGCGATGTTGCACTGGGTGATACCCTTGTAGCGATACTGCCAGAAGTTCTGTACGGCATTACCCAAGTCGATGGTGTTGCCGGTAAACATGGCTGCTGCTCTATATTCACCAGGGTCTTGTGTGGTGTTACCCATCCAGCAATCATCGGTGGTAATGTTGCAGAGGTTATAGAATTTGTAAATCTGCCACCAGTCATCACATGCGATGAAGTTGTAGCAACCGGTAATCTGCTTTTCACATTCTTCCTCGGTGGTGAAGTAGTTCTCCATATCCTGCTGACCGCGGATAGGCTCCTCAAGGAAGTCGGAGCAAGATGTCAAGCCCATAGTCAAGGCAGAAGCCAAGGTCAAACCTATGATATATCTTTTCATAATCTTGTTTCTTATTTTAATGATTACATATATTATAATAATGTATATTCCCTGCGATTAGAAGCTCATGTTCAAACCAAAGAGGAAGGTACGTGGGTTAGGATAACCTGTGTAGTCGATACCTGCCTCTGTTACACTGCTACCCATTGATGCTGCTTCTGGATCTGCACCAGAGTAGTTGGTGATGGTAAAGAGGTTCTGAGCTGAGAATGACAGACGCAAGTTCAGCTTGTTGTTGAACCACTGCTTAGGCAAGGTGTAACCAATCTGGAGCAACTTGCAGCGGAAGTAAGAACCATCCTCTACGAAGAAGTCGCTTACTCGCCTGTAGTTCATGTTGGAATCGTTGACAGAGAGGCGAGGAAATTCTGCACCTGTGTTGTCGGCTCTCCAGGTTTTGTCGTATGTGCCGGCATATACATTCTGACCGTCGGTTCCTGCATAACGACCGATGTTCTTGTTGAAGATGTCGTTGCCGATGGTTCCGTAGAAGTTGGCTACGAGGTCGAAGCCCTTGTATGCCGCATTCAGGTTCAAACCTACCATGAGGTCTGGGAAAGGATTACCGATATGAGTCTTATCGTTGCTGTCGATGACGCCATCATTATTCAAATCCACGAAGCGGAGGTCACCTGGCTTGGCATTTGGCTGCAATGACTCGCCATGCTCGTTGGTGTATGACTTCACCTCTGTCTCGTTCTGGAAGATACCTGCTGTCTTGTAACCCCAGAACTGGCTGAGAGATTCGCCCTCGGCATTGCGAACGATGTAGTCGCCACTGAATCCACCTGTCCACATGTAGTCACCATTCAGTTTCACTGCCTTGTTCTTTACCTGAGAAAGATTCAGACCTACGCCGTAGGTGAAGTCCTGGATATGGTCGTTCCAGTTGATGCCAAGTTCCCAACCTGTAGCCTTCATCTTACCTGCGTTTTCCCACATCTGTCCGTTCCACATTGGGTAACCGAGGATGAGGAGGTTGTCTTTCCTCATCAGCATATCGTGAGATGTCTTCTCGAAGTAATCCGCTGTAATCTTCAGGCGGCTCTGGAGAAGAGCGAGGTCAAGACCCACGTTCCAGTCCTCCACGGTTTCCCACTTCAGGTTAGTGTTTCCGATACCGCTCACAGTAGAACCGATGATGCGGTTTGGAGTTTCACCGAATACATAGGTTGTTGTACCGATAGAGCTGAGGTATGCCGAGTTGTCGATGTTCTGGTTACCAACCTTACCCCAACCAGCACGGATCTTGATGTCATCAAACACCTTCTGGTTCTTCATGAACTCCTCGCCGGTAAGGCGATAAGCTCCAGATACAGATGGGAAGGTAGCCCACTTGTTGTCCTTGGAGAACTTGGAAGAACCATCCACACGGATAGATGCTGTGAGGTAGTACTTCTCTGCGTAGTTGTACATCACACGTCCCAGGTAAGATACCAGCGAAGTGAATCTGTCGGTACCCGTAGCTGCTGGGTTCTTGGTTCCTGAGCTAGGGTAGCGCAGAGACTCATCATTATTTGGAATGTTCTCTGAGTAAGCATTAGCCCAGTAGTCCTGGAAGCGCTCCATAGTGTAACCGCCCATCAAGTTGATGTTGTGTTTCTTGTTGAGGGTTGTCATGTAGTTCACTGTGTTGGTCCAGTTCCAGTCCACCCAGTTCTCCATCTTTCTGGTAGCGTTGTTGTTCTGGTTCTGCTCTAAGTTGTCGATGAAGAAGTTTACGTTGAATGAATCGGTTCTGCGGAAGCGGGCATTCAAGCCGAATGCTGATTTGATGGTCAATCCCTTGATTGGGGTGAGACTTACGTATGGAGTTGCGAGCAATCCATATTCGCTAGCACCAGAGTCCATACGTGCCATAGAAGCCACTGGGTTCCATTCCTGGTTGTTGTGCGAACGGTCATAGTTGCTGTATGGATTGCTGGTCCATTCGCTTTTTGGTCGCATCACTGGAGTAGTTGGATCCATCGCCATGATGGCACTCATCAGTCCTGGGGTGTCATCCCACTGCTCGTAGCGAGGAGTGAAGTCAACACCAGCCTTGACAATCTTATTGAAATTGTATTCGGTAGAGAAACGTGCAGAGAGTTTCTGCCACTGACCTACCTTGTACTGAGAGTCCTGCTTGTAGTAACCGATGCTTCCAGAGTAAATCATCTTGTCGTTACCGCCAGAGAATGAAAGGTCATAGTTCTGCTGTACGGCTACATCATTGATACATTCTTTCCACCAGTCGGTATAGGTGTCAGCGCTTCCCTTGAAAGGAGAAACGTTGCCATCGTTGGTATAACGAGTATCAAACACTTTCTTGTATTCCTGAGAGTCTGCCATATTCTGCTTCTTCAATGTTTGGAGACCTACGGTGGCTGTGACATTGAATTTGGCATCTCCCTTCTTGCCTTTTTTGGTGGTGATCAAAATCACACCATTCGAAGCACGGGTACCATAGATAGCTGATGCAGAGGCATCCTTCAATACCTGCATGCTCTCGATGTCGTTCTGGTTGAGGAAGTTGATGTTGGTACCTACAGGCATACCATCTACAACGTAGAGAGGATCAGAACCATTCACGGTAGTGACACCACGGATGATGACACGAGGAGAAGCACCAGGACCACCGGCGCCACTGATTTGTACACCGTTCACCTGACCCTGAAGGGCGTTCATCACGTTACCGGTAGAGAGCTTTTCCAGCTTGTCGCCCTTGATGGCTGAGATAGAACTGGTGAGGTCGCCCTTCTTTACCTGACCGTAACCGATGACTACCACCTCGTTCAAGTCGTTGGCATCGTCCTTCAGTACAAAGTTGATCTGTGAACGGTTGCCAACCTTTTCTTCCTGGTTTGCCATACCTACGTATGAGATAACGAGGGTAGCGTTCTTGTCGGCATCGATGGTATAATGACCATCCAGGTCGGTAACAGCACCTCTGTTGCTACCTTTCACCTTGATGTATGCTCCAATAACTGGTTCGTTGTTGCTGTCCACGACATTACCCGTCACTTTCACGCTCTGAGCGTTCATATTGAGGGCGAAACTGGTTGCCATGGCTGCTATGATATATTTCTTGTTCATATTACAATATTTCTAATATTCTAGATGACTGTTCTTTCACACGTGTTATACTATTTGATAGGGATGATGCGAGAACGCAAGAGAGCGTAGTCGAACTCGAAGAGGTACTTTCCTGTAGCAGGAACCCTTACCGCTTTCATGTTGTCACCGCCGTTGAGCTTGTTGGCCTCGTTCTCATCCGAACCATCGAAGCGCCAGTAAGGCTCTGGCCACCAACCCCACCAGTGAGTCTGGCTGATGGTGAATTCAATTTCATCACCTGCCTTGAGGTTCATTTCGCGATAGAGGCGATATGGGTTGTTCTCGTCCTGATTCAAGATGAATGCACCTGCGTTCTGATTGGTTGTCCATTCGCCGGCTCCCTCTGGCAAGTAACCCTTACCTGCTAGACAAATCTGTGCAGGCTGTGCGCCAGAACCGTCGTTGAAGTCAATCGTGGTAGAACCGTTGAGGGTCATCTTCTTGGTTGTAGGAGTATATTCCTCTACCTTGTATTCACCTGTGATGATGTTGAAGTTGATTTCGTAGTAACCCACCTTTTCCAAGATGATAGGCTTTGCATCGCTAGCCTTGCGGGTGAGCAAACCTGTCTTCTCGTCAACACCGAAGCAGAGAGGAACGAAATCAGTCTTCTGTGGAATGAAGCGTATGCCTGTGCCTGGCTTCTGGTTGTAGTAGCGGGCACGATACTGGAATTCGCCTACGTGATCAACCAGCATTGGTACACCATAAACATCGCTTGTCAGTTCTGCTGCTGAGTTGACATCTGCAAGATACATCTTCTCAAAGTCAACCAAGTCGCTGACGATGATGGTGCTCTTCTGCTCGGTCATGTTGTCCATACTGTCATACACCTTGATGCTCATCTCGTAATCGGCATCTTCTGATGGGAATGTATATTCCTCGCTGTATTCGTACTCGGTACCAGAGAGTGTTACCTCGTCGTGCTTGTTGATGCCAGGAATATCAATGACCAACTTCTTCAACGACTTGTTGTCGGATACGGCAACATTGAGCAGGAATATTGGGTCTTCCTTCATCACGTTCACCTTATTAGATGGTGCTACTGTGAATACCGGGAAGGTAAAGTCGCCGTCACCCTTGATGGTGATGTTGACTGTTGATACTTTTCCCACCACGTCTTCAACGGTCACTTCCAATGGAAAGCTGGAGTTGTCGGTCCAGTCGTCTGCAGGAGTATAAGCATAGTCGAGATTATACTCATGGAGCAGGGAATCTTTGTAGATGTCGAGCAGGTTGATGGTCTTGTCGAGGAGCATTCCCTCGTTCTTGAGTCGGATAGACTTGATACCGTCGGCATCGCTAATCTTACCTGTGATGTTGAAGGTACGTCCTGGTTCTGCATGAATCAGGTCTGATGTTAATGAAATCGTTGGATTCTGACCATCCACTGTAGGATAATCATCATCGTTACTGCATGCCTGGAATGTGAATCCACCCAAAGCAATTGCAGCCCATAAAAGGACATTCTTTAGATTAAATGGTTGATGTGCCATAAGACATTCTTTTTAGTTATTTATATTTGTTGTTTTGTTTATTATGCGTTAGTTGAGTAACTTTGTGTTAGTTGAACAACTTGCGTGTTGTTTATTCGGTTGCAAATGTACGGCGATTATTAGGAATTAATGGAGAAAAATCATTCAAAAGGGGGCATAAATCGTGCAGTGAAGGATTTGTGCCTCTGTTTTTCTCGTTTTTTTGCTTGTTTTTGCCCGATTTTTGGCGTTTTTTTGTTAATTTTGCAGCAAATTGAAAATTAAAAACCATATACCTTCGATGAATATGATAGAAATAAAAAAGACACTTTGGGTGGTCTTCATCTGTTTGATGGGGCATATTGTTGCCTTGGCTCAGAAGTATCAGGTAAGACCATTGGACTTGGAGCAGGGCTTATCGTGCAATTATGTTGTAAGCATAGCGCAAGATAAATATGGCTTTCTTTGGTTTGCTACCGAAGAAGGATTGAATCGGTTTGATGGTAATAGCTTCTTTACCTATTACAAGCAAAGAGACAGAAAGGGCATATCCAGTAGTGAGTTGAACTGTGTGATTGATGATGCCAAGAAACCTGTTGTCTGGATTGGAACCAAGAATGATGGTCTCAATTCCTTTAACTATCAAACAGAAGAATGGCATAGCTATAAGCATGACGGCAAGAATCCTTCCAGCATCGCAACGAATGATATTACGCATATCACACCCTCTGCCAATGGTAAACTCTGGATTACCACCTATTGGAAAGGTGTAGAACTGTTTGATCCCGAAACCGGCAGGTTTGTGCATTTTGATAAAGATAGAGTGCAAGGTTTGCCTGATAACCAATTGTGGTGTGTGCTCGATTTGGGAAATGGCAATCTTTTGGTGGGACATGTCAAGAGTGGATTATCCATCATGGATACCCAACATTTAACTGCCCGGAATTTTAAGCACAACGCCCAAGACATCTACTCTATTTCGGGTAATGAGGTAATTTGTCTGTATCGCGACAAAAAAGGAACGATATGGATCGGTACTAATATGGGTATAGATATTTACGACCCACTTAGCCAGCGATTTCTGCATGTGGCGGATCAAACCATCAAGAATCATCGTATTTTTGATTTCTGTGAATTGCCGAATGGTAATATGCTTGTAGCAACCGAGCAGATGGGTATAGCTGTATTGGATGTTGCCAACAAATCATTTACTGCAAGTACTCAAATTCCATGTTCTTTCATCAGCGAGGGGTTGGAAGAATTTAATCTTACGGGTAATAGTGTGCGAAGCCTATTGCTAGATAAATATAATAATGTATGGGCAGGATTTTATGGTAGCGGCATCAATTTCCTGACTCAATCTGTTGCACCATTCAGTACCATTCGGGCTGGTGTTCCTGATCAGCTGGAACGACTTACGGAGAAATCTGTGATGGGATTGGTTTTCGATAAGAATGGGCAGCTATGGGTAGGTACTGATGGTAAAGGACTGAATGTCTTCTCGCCAGAAAAAAAACGATTGGCTACCTATGAACATGAAGGTGGCAGTATCGTGGCAGCTGCAACTCGAGATAGCAATGGTAATTTGTGGTTTGGATCTTTCTTTCAGGGTGCTACCGTAAAGATGGCGGGGGGGGAGGTTTCCGCAAGGTTTTGCCAGATGCGCATGAAGATGTCAGATGTTTCTATGAAGATGACAAGCAGCAGATGTGGATAGGTACCGCTCATGGCATCTATGTGGTTGATATCAAGCGGATGAAGGTGGTAAATAATTATCATCTTGGCAATGATATGGTACGTGCCATCTGTATGGATGCACAGCATAGAGTCTGGGTGGGCTATTTCGGCATTGGCATTGAGGTGTTTTCGCCTCAAATGAAGCGGATCAAGTCGTTTAATTCAACTAAGGGTGAAAAGGAATATATTCCTTCCAACGCAGTGAATCAACTGATGCGTGATTCCCAAGGTCGTATTTGGGCAGCTACCAACGAGGGAGCCATCTGCTTTGATGTAAAGCATCAGGATAGACACGTGATTTATGACCAGAGACAGGGAATGAGCAATATCCATGTGCGTGCCATTATAGAAGATGAGATGCACAACATTTGGATGAGCACCAATCGTGGTATCAGTTGCTTAAAGGCAGGACAAGCTGGTAGGTTTATCAATTTTAATGAGAAAGATAATGTCGTTAAGGCTAATTTTAACGATGGCAGTGTGGCTCGTTCCGAGCAAGGTGTTATCTATTTTGGTTCGGCTCAGGGATTATGCTGTTTCCTGCCAAGACAAGTCTTGTCTGTCAACCGAGCGCCTAAAACGATTATAACTTCGTTGCGGTTGATTCGTGGAATAGAGCAGACTGATAGTATCATCAATCTTGCCATACGCAACCATATCTCGTTGGCGTATGATGAAAATTCCTTTGCGATAAATTTTACCGTGAAGAACTTTGCCATGGAGAACTATGTGGAGTATAGCTATATGCTTTCTGGTTTGCAGAATGATTGGATTACAGCACAGAATGGAACCATTACTTTACGTGATATTCCATCAGGAACCTATCAGTTGCAGGTACGAGCTCGCTTTCATAACCAGCCATGGTCTTCTGAAATAGCCGAGTTTACCATCATCGTTCGGCCTCCGTTCTGGCTTTCATGGTGGGCTAAGTTGTGCTATACCTTATTCGTTTTGGCGATAGTGTATCTGGCTTTGAGAATATATCAGCGTCATCTCCGCTTGAAATTCGAGTTGAAAGCAGAAAAGGTGAACCATGAGAAGGAACAGAAACTCAACGAGGAACGCCTGCGCTTCTTTACTAATATCACTCACGAACTTCGCACGCCACTTACGCTGATTCTCGGTCCGCTCGATGACATCTCGCATTCGTCGGATATTACGAAGGCCGTGAAGCATAAGCTGGCGGTGATATATCAGAGTGCGGTGAGATTGAACGAACTGATTACGCAGATATTGGAATTCAGAAAGACGGAGACCGACAACCGTCAGCTTCGTGTAGTGAAGGCAAACGTGGTGGATGCCGTGCATGAGGTTTCTTTGAAGTACGAGGAATTGGCACAGAAGCCTGACGTAGCCATCAAGTTTGTGGCTCCAGAGAATCCGATTATGATGTATATCGACAAGGATGTCATCGCCATTATCTTGGATAATCTGGTATCGAATGCCATCAAATATACCGATCAGGGTAATATTGATATCAGTGTGGAGCGTCGTCGCAGCGGGGAACGTCATCTGGTAGATATCACGGTGAGTGATACGGGCCATGGCATCTCTGCAACGGCATTGCCGCATATTTTCGATCGCTATTATCAGGAGAATGGACCCCATCAGACTTCCGGCACAGGTATCGGTCTCTCGCTGGTCAAGAAGTTGGTGACCCTGCATCATGGTGAAGTGAAGGTAGAAAGCAATCTGGAGCAGGGTACCAGTTTCATCGTCACTCTGGATGAGAATGAAATTTATCCCGATGCCTTGCGAGGTGATGAGAATGCTTCTGCTAAATTGCAGGGTAATGATACTGCATCTGGTGTCCTCAATTTGGAGGAAGCTGTGCTCAGTGTGGAGAATGGCAAACCGTTGCTCCTCGTGGTAGAGGACAATAGGGAGATACTCGACTATGTGGCAGAATCGTTTATTGACGAGTTTGATGTGTTGAAGGCTGGTGATGGTCGGGAAGGATTGGCTTTGGCATTGAATAAGGTGCCTGATGTAATCATTTCAGATGTCATGATGCCAAATATGGATGGCAATGCCATGTGCAGGGCCTTGAAGAAAGATATACGCACGAGTCATATTCCTATCATTCTTCTTACGGCGAAGGATTCTTTCGAAGCCAAGGAGAAGGGCTATGATTCGGGTGCCGATTCGTATATCACCAAACCTTTCACGCATTTGCTCTTGCGTAGCCGAATCCTTAACCTCTTGCAGCAGCGTCGGCGTGACAAGATGCTGATACAGGAATCGAAGGAAACCAATTTGGCACGGAAGAAAGAGCAGTTGAGGGAATCGCTCAATAAGGTAGATCAGGAATTCTTTGACAAGTTGAATAAGCTGATAGAAGAGAATATCAGTGGTGATGTGGATGTTAACTTGATTGCCAGTAACTTGGCGATAAGTACCAGTACGCTCTATCGCAAGATGAAGGCGCTCACGGGTATATCTACCAACGAATATATCCGCAAGTATAAGATGCAGTATGCCGAGCATTTGCTTCTGGAGGGTAAGTATAGCATCAGTGAGATCTCCTTTATGGTAGGTATGAATAGCGTGGCTTATTTCCGCCGGTGTTTCAAGGCTGAATATGGGGAGATTCCTTCTGAATATCTCAAAAAATTGCAGAAAATGTAATATTGGTATAATAAACATTAAATTAAAGTGAGCGTCATAACGCTCACTTTTTATTTGGTTATTTGAATGTTTTTTATTACCTTTGCACGAAATTTTGAAATTATGAAAAAAATGAAGCATATTAACAGCAATCACCTCGACTTTATGAAGAAAAGGTGTTTCGGAAGCTTAGGAGAACTCCTAAGCGAGCTGTGGTATGCTATAATTACTATCAATCGGTCGAGATGCCAGGTATCTGCGACCAAGTATCAACTTAATGCCATATCAACAACCAGAAAGTAAACACAACCTTACCCGCCCCCACACCTTACGATAGTAGGCGCTCGGCAGTCTCCAGCGGCTTACGCTAAAAACGTTAGCGCAAACACACGTCCTCTACTAAAATGAGGCGGAAACAGTTAACAATCAACATAAAAACAATAAAAGAAGATGAAACTTTTTTTCTATAGAAAATTTATTCGCTTCGTAATAAAGCACTTTACCATCGTTATCAACAATACCATCCAGATGAATGGTGGACAATACATCGAGCACATGAACAACTATCAGGGAAAGGAGGATGAGAAATGTCTGGACAAAGAATGATCATCATGAACGCTGGTAGCTCGTACTTCGAGCATGTGGAAAACTATTATGGCAGCAATGCCTGTGAGCAAAACTCATGCAGAAATGCTGAGATGCCGGATGAGCTGAAAACGGAAAAGGCTCAGAGGATTAAGAACAACCTGATAGAGATAGGCTTGGTAACCGAAAATTTCATGCCATCAGGACTGTCTTCATCCGAAGCTGCCATCCTTGCCAACCAGATAGGTACAGAGTTGAAAATCGATAATATATGGAGCGTATTCGGCAATTATTGGGGTCCTAATCCGAACTCGATGAGAGCCGCCTACAACCGAGGAATGGATCAGAAGAAAACGATTCCCTTCCTCGAAAAAGTGATGCCTGCTATCAGAGGCTAATCTGGCAGGTAGTACTAGTACGCGTACATAGTACGTACTAGGTAGAAGTGAGAAAATTGCCTTACCTTTGCCCCCGGAATTCAGAACCAATGCGGTCTGAGTTTCGGGGGCTTTTGTGTATCTGCACATCAACCATGGTGGGAGCCTCCAATCTTCTAAATTATTTAAAATGATGGAAGTGAAAGCGTATGTGTTCAGTCCTCCTCCTTACAGACGGCTGAGAGTGGTGAAAACGGAAGAGGGGATTACCCCACAAACCAATCTTTTATTAACGAAATAACATGACAGAAACACAACATGTAATTGCACTGAACCCTTATCGCAAGGGCAATAAGGGGAAGGTGTTTTCCAACAGTATGGCGGTGTATGACAAGGTGATTGCATCGCCGGAAATCAGGAAGATGATTCAGCAGATTAGGGGCGAACTGCCTATCCCGAAGGTGAATGCCAACGATGCAGAGGCGGTGAAGAAGGCGCAGGACAGGCTGAAGAGCGAACTGCCTTTCTTCTGTCCCCACTACGGCATTTTCAAGAACAATGTGCGCAGACAGGAGAATGCCCAGCCCGAGAGCTTCATGTTCCAGACTATCATCGACGTGGATGACAGGGAGTATGTAGACAAGGCTATCGAGAAGGCAAGGGAGCTGAACTGCTCTGACAGCATCTGGAACGGCTCGCTGCTGCACCTCTGCTACAGTGCCCGGAAGAAGCTGCACATCGGTATCAGACTGCCGGTGGGAATGACCATCGAGGAGACGCAGAAAGCATATTGCGAGGCGCTGGGGGTGCCGTATGACGAGAGCTGCATCACACCCGAGAGAATGATTTATCTTACGGATAAGGACTCGGAAATCTACAGGTCGAAGATGTGGTGCGCCGTGCTGAGCGAGAAGGAGATTCTGATGCGAAGGCAGGCGTATCTGGACCGCGGACTGACCGTGGACGGAAGAGGGAAAGTTAATAGTTTACAGTTAAAAGTTAATAGCAATGGAAAGAATAATGAAAATAATAGACTATCGGGCAACGACGGCAATCCTGCTGTTTCTGCTGGCTCTGCTGTTCAGCCTGCCCAACCTGGTGATAGCCATGGTGCTGATGCTCCTCATATCGGGGATTCTGGAGGCAATCAGGATGCTGGCGGATTGGGAGCCAGGGAGAAGAATCTGATTGCGTTTGACCTCTTTACGCAGGCTGCCGGACTCGGGGGTATGGAGATTGATACCGTGGGGTCGAGACACTCTTCGCTGCTGGCTATCATGAGCGCCGGTGCTTCGAGGGTGATGGAGGAAGAGGAACTGATGAAGGTGGTGAGGGTGAAAATGCCGAGCTACTATCAGGAGAACGACTGCCATCAGCTGATTCACGACTTCTATGCGAAATATGCTGACAATACGAAGCCGATGTCGAGGGAAGTGATGAGGGTGAATGCGCTGGCGGAGCAGAAGGCCAGCCAGCAAGTTAATAGGGCTGAGCAAGTTAATAGTTTACAGTTAACAGGTAATAGGGCTGATGAGGATTATCCTGACCCGCCGGAGATGCCGAAGAAACTGCCGAAGCTGGTGGAGCTGCTGATATCGAGGACACCGGAAATTTATAAGCCGGCTGTGGCGCACGCTATCTTCCCGCCGCTGGCTACGCATCTCTGGAAGACGAGGTTCCGGTATATTGACAACGTGGAGCACGAGGCGAGACTGATGACGCTGCTGCTTGCGGGTACCGGAGCGGGTAAGAGCAGCGTGAACAGGCCTATCGATTTCATTATGGAGGATATCAGGCTGAGGGATGCTGAAAACCTGAAGCGCGAAAAGGCGTGGAAGGATGAGATGCTGCGCAAGGGTGCCAACAAGGATAAGCGCAAGAGACCTGAAAACCTGATTATCCAGGAGATTGATGCGGATATGACGAACCCGGCTTTCGTGATGAGAACGGCCGAAGCGCAGGAACATTTCCTCTATACTTCGCTCAATGAGCTAGACCAGTTTGATGCGCTCAAGGGTAGCGGAAACCAGCAGTTCCGCATCATGTGTCTTGCCGCAGACCCGGGTAATAAATACGGACAGACTCGCGTAGGAACAATGAGTGTCACGGAGCGTGTTACCATCCGGTTCAACTGGAATGCATCTACCACCATCCAGAAGGGTCAGCGTTACTTCTCTAAGGTTCTTACCGATGGTCCTATCAGCCGTATCAACTTCTGTACCATCCCAGAGAGGGAAATCGGCGAAGATATGCCTGTTTACGGAACTTATGATGAATCGTACCGTGAGGCGCTACGGCCTTACATCGAAAATCTGAACAAAGTAACGGGCCTGATTGAGTGTAAGGAGGCGTTTCAGCTTGCCCTCAAACTGAAGGACGAGAATGCTGAGTTTGCCCGGCTGTCGCAGGACAGGACGTTTGAGAATCTCTCGTTCCGTGCCAACGTCATCGCTTACCTGAAGGCGTGCGTGCTGTATGTAGCCAATGGTTGCAAGTGGGAGCCGGAGATTGACGAGTTTATCCGCTGGAGCGAGCAGTATGACCTGTACTGCAAGATGCGGTTCTTCGGCGACATGATTGCGAAGGAGAACTTTATGGCGGAGAAGAGTTCGAAGCGTGGGCCTCAGAATCTTTTACAGATACTGCCCGATAACTTTACGGCTGCGCAGTTGCTTGCCATCCGGCTAGAGCATGGACTGGATGCGAAGGGTACCGATATGATGATCAGGCAGTGGCTGCACCGGAATTACATCAGGCGGGCGTATCAGTATACGGGCAAGCGTGACAGTTGTGACAGTTGTGACAGTTTTGAGAAGCTTAAGTACCGCCACGACGGTATGGTTATTGAATCTTAAATTTATTTTTACTTATGCAGATAGTTTTAAAACGTATAGCGAAGAAGAAGACCTACACGATAGGTCGCCTTTACATCCTGAAGGATGAGGATGTGAAGAAGCGCACGATTGAGAGTGTGAACAAGTGCAGGGGGCTGAAGACGGTGTGCGAGGTGCCTGCGGAGAAGCTGAATGCGGACTCGTATTTCTGTGATACGCTGGAGCCGTGCTGGCGCAATCTTCTGGGTGTGGAGCTGAGTCCTGCCGAGGAGAATGTGCGGTTGGGGCGTGTATCGGGCAAGAAGGCGCAGAAGATGAAGGGCAAGACGGCGATACCTGAGGGCACTTATCCGCTGGTGATCAGCAAGTCGCCGAGTTTTAAGATGTGGTTGCCGCTGCTGTTGGGTGTCCCCAATTTTAAGGGCATCCGCATCCATGCCGGCAATTATCCCGATGATACGCAGGGCTGCATCCTGGTGGGTGAGAACCGTGTGAAAGGCATGGTTGTGAACTCCCGCATCTGGCTCCACCGCCTCATCAATGCCATTACCGCTGCGAGAGACAGGGATGAGAGCATTTGGATTACCATTGGGTAATGAGTAGTGATTAGTGTTTAATTTTAATACCATTTTTAACATGAAAACAGAAGAAAATACAAAGACCTGTATTTACATAAAGAAAGCAACTGATTTTGTCAACAGTATTGATGCCGATATTAAATTTCTTAAGTCATAATGTTTGATGAAAAATAAATATTTGTTTGTATAAGAAGGAGGTTGTTCGGCTTTTAAGTCGACAACCTCCTTTAATATGTTTGCTTTTTGAATTGATAAATTATGATTTGGCGGAGAGCTTTATAAAGCTTAATTTTTTATCTGAACTGTGTTATAAACAATTTTGTATTTGTTAAATTGCAAAAAGATAAATAGCGTTTTTGAAAAATTTGCACAAACAATTCAAAGCGTTTTTTATAAAATACACTTTGTTCTTATATTTTTAATGTCAATCGCAAATTGAAAAGCACCGTGCTGATGATTACACGGTGCTTTCCTGTTCTTAAAAAAAT
>OLPL01001231.1_pt1 | contig 16414 bp, 12 predicted proteins | sample 1673211 | NCBI WGS metagenome assembly OLPL01 (sample SAMEA3136766, study PRJEB25190) | human gut metagenome | reverse complement strand
CCATTTCAATAAATGCTTCGATCGGCATTCCAAATGCTTTGCCATATGCCGGAAGAAGTACAAAGGCATTCATCAGGCAGGCTGCAGCTGTTGTAAGGAGCGTTCCTGCTGCCATTCCGAGTACAGCATGTTTGCGGCTCTTTGTGTGATGCAGTCTGTAGATCAGTCCTGCCGGTACCACAAATGCACATCCGAAAATGAAGTTTGCAAAATCACCAACACCTGCTGTTACTGTCCCCATTGTTACAAGGTGTACCAGAACCTTTACGACTTCAATCAGAATACCTGCTACAGGTCCCATGGCAAATGTCCCAACCAGTACCGGAATCTCTGAGAAATCCAACTGGTAAAAAGATGGTGCCAGGAACGGGATCGGAAACTCAATATTCATTAATACTCCTGCCAGCGCGCCCAGCATTGCGATCTGTGTGATCGTTCTGGTGCGGCTTCTTTCCATTACGTTTCCATTTCTTAAAACCTGTTCACTCATACTTGTCTCTCCTTTGAATTGTTCTTTTTTTAAAAGAAAATTCTACGTTATGCCTTAGAAAGGTTCTGTTGGTTGGCTTTCTCATGCATAAAAAATCCCCGAGAGTTTCTTCCCGGGGTATTGAGCACGTATGAATTATTCGTGTTCTTCTCTCATCCAGACTTTACTGTCGGTTCCGGAATTCTGACTTATGATCAGTCACCGGATCAGCCGCTTTACGCGGGTCGCGGACTTTACCGCCGGTAGGGAATTCTGAGTTATATTCAGTCACCCTGCCCCGAAGAATTTTCTTTTACATGACTGTATTATATATCTAACTTTATGAGATTGCAATATAAAATTGGAAAATAGAGTGTGAAATGTGACGGACAGAGGGCTGGCTGTTAAACATATCGGACTCGGAAACGGCTTCATCGCCCAGAAATACTAAGGCTATATCCTGTCTGCTAAAACCATGAAGAAAAAGCACAAAACTCGCCTATCGGCTCAAACAATGTGCTTTTTCTCCATAACGCATCCAGTATGCACCCAAGTATTTCTAAGGACTCTTGCAGATGTTTCTGTATCCGATATGTTTATAGCCAGCTACTCCCTTCCTGCATATTTCTGTCGTTCATCTTCCATTTTATATTGCAATGGTGCCCACCGGGCGCGCCCCGCGGGAATCCCCAGCTTCACCCGCGGCAGCGCCGCTATCTCAGATAAAGTACGGTAAAGGGCGGAAATAAAAAACTCCGGCTGAAGATTTTCGTGAAGGTTCTCCGGTACGATCTCGCCTGAAGAACTTCGCGAAGATTCCTGATCGTACAGTTTTTTGCGTTGATACAGAAAATGCTGCTGTCTGAGCGTCAGCGAGTTCAGCATTTTCCGTATCGTTTTTAGCAAAGTTCTGTACATCATGGAATCTCAGAAGTTCTGAACTGAGTCGTACCCGGAAGAACCTTCACCGAAAATCCCACCAGAGTTTTCTCAATAATTATCCCTCACCGGGAATCCTTTATCCTTATCTTTCCTCTCTAAAATACGGTAATCCCAATGCAGCCGGCGGCTGATGCTCCTTCTTCTTTCGGAAACTTGTAAACACAAGTACAATGATCGTTACCACATACGGCAATGCCTTAAACACCTCCTGCATGCTTCGTCCCAGTCCCGGGATATAAAGATACAGAATATAAAGTGCTCCGAAAAGGAACGCACCCCAGATCGCATTCAAAGGTTTCCACAGTGCAAAGATTACCAGCGCAACAGCCAGCCATCCGCGGTCACCAAATCCATTGTCTGTCCATGTTCCACCGGAATATTCCATTACGAAATAAAGTCCACCAAGACCGGCAAGACCGGCGCCAATACACGTAGACAGATATTTATATTTGATAACATTGATACCTGCTGCATCCGCAGTTCCCGGATTTTCCCCAATTGCACGAAGGTTCAGTCCCGCTCTTGTCTTAAATAAGAAGAAAGACAGTACAACTGCCGCGATCACACAAAGATATGTCATAAAACCATAATTAAATAAAATATCACCGATCACCGGAATCTTTGAAAGTCCCGGGATTTTTGCCGTATAGGCACTTCCGGTCACTTTTACGGAAATCTGTCCGACACCACCTGCAAGTTTGGAAATGGAACCACCGAAGAAGTTACCAAACCCTGTACCAAAAATGGTCAGTGCAAGACCGGTTACATTCTGATTTACACGAAGCGTGATCGTCAGGATACTGTAGATCAGACCTCCGATCATAGCGCATGCAAATGCGCATACAAAAGAAATCAGTACACCTATAAAAGCATTTGGATCCGGATTGTCTTTTTCATAAAGGAAAGCTCCCATCAGGCCCGCAATACCGCCCATATACATGATTCCCGGAATACCAAGATTCAGGTTACCGGATTTTTCTGTCATAATCTCCCCAAGCGCACCATACAGAATACAGATGCCCTGGACAATAGCTTTTTGAATAAAAATTATCAGTACACTCATTGCATCTACCTCCTATTTTTTCGCACGCTTAACTCTGTAATTGATAAAGAATTCTGCACCGATCAAGAAAAACAGAATGATACCGAGGATAACATCGGATGCATTCTCATTCAAACCATACTGTGTTGCAATCTGTACCGCACCCTGATTCATAAATACAATACCAAAAGAAACAGCTACCATAATAAAAGTATTAAATTTGGAAAGCCATGCAACAATGATTGCCGTAAATCCACGACCGCCAGCTGTCGCAGTGGAAATTGTATGACTTGCACCACTGACAATAACAAATCCGGCAATACCACAGATTGCACCGGAGATTGCCATAGTACGGATAATGACTTTCTTTACATGGATACCTGCATATTTTGCAGTGTTTTCGCTCTCTCCGACTACTGCGATCTCATAACCCTGTTTGCAGTATTTCAGATAGATAAACATACCGACAGTCAAGATCAGAACAATAAGTACATTCCATCCATATTTCTGACCAAACAGCTCCGGAAGCCATCCGGCCTGGGTTGTCTGGTTGATAATACCAACCGTGTTGGAACCTTTGGGATTCTCCCAGAAAACGATGCAGTATGTAACAACCTGCATGGCAACATAGTTCAGCATCAGGGTAAACAGAGTTTCATTTGTATTCCAGTATGCTTTGAACACTGCCGGGATCATTCCCCAGATCATACCACCAAGCGCACTTGCAACAAACATCACGATCAGAAGCACTACCGGAGACATTTTATCCCCCGCATAAATCATCACTGCTGCGGAACATGCTCCACCAATCAGGATCTGACCTTCTGCACCGATATTCCAGAATTTCATTTTAAATGCCGGTGCCAGACCGATTGCGATACACAGAAGCACCATCGTATCACGAATCGTCTGCCAGATACGGCGCTCGGAACCCATTGCTCCGTCCCAGATTGCCTTATATACATCCACCGGATTCATTTTGACAGTGCTACGATTACTGCTCCACACACAATCAGTGCAAGAATCAGTGCTATAAAGCGAATCAGAAGTCTTTCCTGCCATCCGGCTTTATTTCTTCTTTTGCTTACCTGTAAGAAAGGTTCTTTATTCATTGACAGCCCCTCCTTTTTCATGTTTCGTCATGAGAAGACCGATTCTCTCTTTTGTTGCAGTCCTTCCGTCAACCACTCCACTGATTCTTCCGCCACAGAGCACTGCAATACGGTCACAGAGTTCGAGTACCACATCCAGATCCTCGATGACACAGACTACAGCCACGCCTTTTTTCTTCTGCTCATTGAGAAGCTTATAAATGACATGTGAAGTATTGATATCCACACCTCTGGTCGGGAATGCAACAAGAAGTACCTTCGGGCTCTGTGCGATCTCACGGCCAACCAGAACTTTCTGCACATTTCCACCGGACATCTGACGAACCGGGGCAGAAATACTCGGAGTCATAACTTCGAGCTGATCTTTAATCCTTGTGGCCAGTTCTCTCGGTCCTTTACGTTCCAGGAAAGGTCCCTTCCCATTGCGGTAGCTTCGAAGCATCATATTGTCGGTCATATCCATGTCTCCGACAAGTCCCATACCGATACGGTCTTCCGGGACAAACGCAAGACTGATTCCCGCTTCATTAATAGAAATGGAATCCATTTTGGAAAGCTCCATACTTCCGCCATTGTCATCCAGCAGACGGATTGAACCACTTTCCACTTCCTGTAATCCGGCAATTGCTTCCAGAAGTTCCTTCTGTCCGCTTCCTGAAATACCTGCAATACCGAGAATCTCGCCTGTATTGACCGAAAGATCAACATCATCCAATGTTTTTACATCATCTTTGTCTTTGCAGTTCAGCCCCTCGATCACCAGACGTTTCTTTACATTTTCCGGTTTCGGGCGCTCAATATTCAGATCGACCTTAGCGCCTACCATCATCTCGGAAAGGCTCTGCACATTTGCAGTAGCAGTCTCTACCGTATCAATATACTGTCCTTTTCGAAGAATTGCCACACGGTCAGATAATGCCAGCACTTCCTGCAATTTATGTGTAATGATAATGATCGCACATCCGTCATCACGCATATTACGCAGAATATCAAACAGACGGTCTGCTTCCTGTGGCGTCAGAACAGCGGTCGGCTCGTCAAGAATCAGTATTTTCGCACCGCGGTACAACATTTTTACGATTTCTACAGTCTGTTTTTCCGAAACAGACATCTCGTATATTTTTTTTGAAAGGTCCAGATCAAAACCATATTTATTTACCAGTTTCTGAATATCTTCCGTGATTTTTTTCATATTGAGTCTTGCCTTACCCGGCAGTCCCAGTACGATATTTTCGGCTGCTGTCAGCACATCTACCAGTTTGAAATGCTGATGTACCATACCGATTCCCAGTTCGTAGGAATCTTTTGGTGAACGGATCGTTACTTCCTTTCCATTCACAAAAATATGTCCCTCATCCGGATAATAAATTCCGTAGATCATATTCATCAGAGTCGTCTTGCCGCTTCCGTTTTCACCTAAGATTGCAAGAATCTCCGATTTTCTCAGCGTGAGATTTACATGATCATTCGCCTGGACTGATCCAAAACGCTTGGAAATATCTTTAAGTTCAAGTGCATAAGTTTCTCCCACTGTCATTCCCTCCTTTTATCCCAGTCATAAAGTCATTCCTTTATGACCTGATTTTCATATCACAAATTGTCATATGTGCAAAAGAAACCTCCATATCCAATCGGAGATTTCCTTTACACATATAACAAAAACCAGCATACGCGTCACCTTGATGTGCAAAGTAAAAAAGCAGAGCTGCTGGCAAGCAGCTCCGCCTGTTCAAAAGTCTTATTCTGTGATGGATGTAATTCCGTCGATTGCTATATCAAATGCCGGTGCAGAACCATATTCTGATTCATGGAAGTATCCGTCAGAAATGTATTCTGTATCACTGCCGTCTTTCTTATAGGTAGTAAGTTCTTTGCCATCTACAGTAAATGTAGAAGTATCAAATACATGAAGGGATCCATCTGCAAGTGCATCTTCAACTTCTTTTACTTTTTCATCTGTTCCTTCTGCTACAACTTTCTCATTGAGAGGTGTGATCTTGTCAGCACCCTCGGAGAAGCCTTTGCACCAGTCAGTGTCGATTGCTGTTCCATCAAGCATGCACTGTACTGCATATGTGTAATATACACCCCAGTCCATAGATGCGGATGTAAGTGCTTCATTCGGAGCAACGGATGTCATGTCGATGTTATATCCAACGCAAGGAACACCTGCTGTTTCACAAGCTGTAGGAGCACCTGTAGTATCTGCATGCTGGCTGATCAGGACACATCCGTCAGAGATCAGCGCATCTGCACATTCTTTTTCGAGGTCAAAGCTTGCCCAGCTGTTTGTGTATTTAACTTCCATAGTTACGGATGGGCATACGCTCTTAGCACCAAGATAGAAAGAAGTATATCCGGAAATAACCTCTGCATATGGGAATGCACCAACATAACCCATCTTGCAGTTATCTTCTGTAATTGTGCCGTCTTTGATCATCTCATTCAGTTTGAGACCGGCAACAACACCGGATACATAACGAGCTTCATAAATATTTGTAAAATAGTTGTGCATATTGGAAAGTCCGCTTGCTGCTGCCTGAGTTCCTGTTGCATGGCAGAACTGTACGTCCGGATACTCTCCTGCTGCTTCAAGGATATAGGTCTCATGACCGAAGCTGTTTGCAAAAATAATCTGACATCCCTGATCTGCAAGGTCTGCTGCTGCATCATAGCATCCTTCGTCTTCACCGATCAGTGTTTTTTCGATAACCTGTGAATCATCAAGTCCAAGATTTTCTACCATTTCATCAATACCAGCCATATGTGCAGCTGTATAGCCTTCGTTTTCATCACCGATGTAAATCGCACCGATCTTTAAATCTTCTTTTGCAATACCTGCACCACTTTCACTGTCATCACTTGCATATACAGGTGCGGTCATCGTAACTGCCATTGCTGCTGCAAGTCCAATTGCCAATGCTTTTTTCATCTTTCTTTCCTCCATTTCTCCTCTTACTCCTGTTACCGAACAAAAGAGGCACAACAATTTCTGTTACGCCTCTTTGCAAGTGCTTTTACTATACATGCCATTTTGTGAATTGTCAATAAATTCAAGCAAAAACGTACTATTTATTTGACACCCTAATTTTTTTTGTATATTTATAAGAAAGGAATCCGCAAAATATATTCACTTTATTTATTTTTTCATTCCGCTTTTGTTGATTTTTATTTATTGCTTCTTGACTTCTTCGCGTTAAAGCGTTATACTTTAAAAAGTTAATTCGATTCAGAACATGAATCAACAATACAGGAGGACTTAAAATATGAAAAAGCAGATTTTAGCAGGCGTTCTGTCTGCAACAATGGTAGTTGGCATGGGTGGTGTCAGCGTATTTGCAGCAGATGGTGCTGACGATAAAACTTATAACATCGGTATCTGCCAGCTCGTACAGCATGAGGCTCTGGATGCTGCAACACAGGGATTCAAAGATGCCATTACAGAAGAACTTGGCGACAAAGTGACATTTGATGAGCAGAACGCACAGGGTGATTCCAATACCTGTTCTACTATCATCACAGACTTTGTTTCCGATAATGTAGACCTGATTCTTGCAAACGCAACTCCTGCTCTTCAGGCAGCTGCAGCAGGTACAGCAGATATTCCGATTCTCGGAACCTCTGTTACTGAATACGGTGTAGCACTTGACCTTGACGATTTTGACGGAACTGTTGGAAATAATATTTCCGGTACATCAGACCTTGCTCCACTTGAAGATCAGGCAGCAATGCTTAACGAGCTCTTCCCGGATGCCAAAAATGTCGGACTTGTTTACTGCTCCGCAGAAGCAAACTCCCAGTATCAGGTAGATACAGTAAAAGCAGCTCTTGAAAAATTAGGTTACACCTGTGAATACTATGCATTCTCAGACTCCAACGATCTTTCTTCCGTAGCTACAACAGCTGCTACAGAAAGTGATGTTATCTACTTACCAACAGATAACACCGTTGCATCCAACACAGAAATCATCAATAACATCTGTCTTCCGGAGAAAGTTCCGGTAATCGCCGGCGAAGAAGGTATCTGCGAGGGATGCGGTGTTGCCACTCTTTCCATCAGCTATTATGACCTCGGTGTTGCTACCGGTAAGATGGCTCTGAAAGTTCTGGTGGACGGCGAAGATATTTCCAAAATGCCTATCGAGTATGCGCCACAGTTCACAAAAGAATACAATCCGGAAATCTGTAAAGAACTCGGAATCGAAGTTCCGGATGATTATGTAGCAATCGGTGCAGACGCAGAAGAAGAAACTTCTGAGGACGATACAGATGCTGCAGACGATACAACAGAAGAAACAACTGAAAAAGCCGAATAATTTCTCATAATTAAGTAAAAAACACAAATTTATACAGACAGCGGGAGAGGAATATCCTTTCTCGCTTTCTGTGTCGTCAGGAGGAATCACAAAATGAATATTCTTAGCTTAGTAAACGCACTCCCGGGTGCAGCCGCGCAGGGGCTGATCTGGGGAATCATGGCAATCGGTGTCTATCTTACCTTTCGTATTCTGGATGTTGCCGATCTGACTGTTGACGGTACCATGTGTACCGGTGGTGCTGTCTGTGTCATGATGCTGATGAGCGGACATAATATCTGGGTGTCCATGCTTGCCGCTACCGGAGCCGGAATGCTTGCAGGACTCGCAACCGGAATCTTTCACACTTTTATGGGAATCCCGGCAATCCTCGCCGGAATCCTGACACAGCTTGGTCTCTACTCTGCCAACCTCAAGATCATGGGTAAGGCAAATCAGGCAGTCAACGGAAACAAATACAATCTTCTTGTTTCCCTTCGTAATGTAAAAGGTGTTCCATTTTATCAGAATACCATTCTGATCGTTGCTATTTTTATCGTCGTGCTGATTGCAATTCTCTACTGGTTCTTCGGAACAGAACTCGGATGTTCACTCCGCTCTACCGGATGTAATCCGAATATGTCCCGTGCACAGGGAATCAATACCAACGTATGTAAAGTACTCGGCCTGATGATTTCCAACGGTCTGGTTGCACTTTCCAGTGCACTTCTGGCACAGTATCAGGGATTTGCCGATGTCAACATGGGACGTGGAGCAATCGTTATCGGTCTTGCTGCAGTCATCATCGGTGAAGCAATCTTCGGACGTATTTTCCGCAACTTTGCCCTGCGTCTTCTGAGTGTTGCATTCGGTTCTATTCTCTACTATCTGGTACTTCAGACAGTTATCTGGCTCGGAATCGACACTGACCTTCTGAAGATGCTGTCTGCACTTGTTGTAGCTGTCTTCCTTGCAGTACCTTACTGGAAAACAAAATATTTTACAAAACCTACGAAACGTGGAGGTAACAACTGATGCTTGAGCTGAAAAACATATATAAAACATTTAATCCGGGAACCATCAATGAAAAAGTGGCTCTGAACGGTCTGAACCTCACACTGAATGAAGGTGATTTTGTTACTGTTATCGGTGGTAACGGAGCCGGTAAATCTACCATGCTGAATGCAGTTGCCGGCACATGGCAGATCGATGAAGGACAGATCATTATCGATGGTATCGATGTCACCAAATTATCCGAACACAAAAGAGCCGCATACCTCGGTCGTGTATTCCAGGATCCTATGACCGGAACTGCTGCTACTATGGGAATCGAGGAAAACCTTGCTCTTGCAAAACGCCGTGGCAAAACACGTTTACTGAAACCGGGAATCACAAAGAAAGAGCGTGAAGAATATAAAGAACTGCTGAAAGTTTTAGGTCTCGGACTGGAAAACCGTCTTACTTCCAAGGTCGGACTTCTCTCCGGTGGACAGCGTCAGGCACTGACACTTCTGATGGCTACACTGCAGAAGCCAAAGCTTCTGCTTCTGGATGAGCATACTGCTGCCCTCGACCCGAAGACCGCAGCCAAGGTACTTGAAATCACAGAAATGATCGTCAACCGTGACCATCTGACAACTATGATGATCACTCATAATATGCAGGATGCGATCACACATGGAAATCGTCTGATCATGATGATGGAAGGTAAGATCATTCTGGATATTCAGGGTGAGGATAAAAAGAAACTTACTGTGAGAAATCTGCTGGATCAGTTTGAGAAAGCAAGCGGACAGGAGTTTAGTAATGATTCTGCTCTGCTGAGCTAGGATGGGAAATAAGTAAATTTATTGTTTTCACGCATCCTATAAAAATTATATGATTCTTTATGTTATATATGAAATATAAAAAGATATGATTTCGTCAACGGCTTCGAAATCCGGAACATTCCTAAGAACTTCTCGGATTTCTGCAAAGGCTGACGAACCATATCTTTTTTATTGCAGGTAAGTATTGAATAAATCATATATCTTTTTTGGTAACTTCTTATATTTCCCCTTCCATCCGGTGCTCAGCTACCTCCTGCCCGGAGGGTACCCGGACCACGCGCCGTTCAAAGCAATCTATAATAGGATAATTTCGATGGCGCGCTACACTGCTTCCTTCCCACGCACCACTAGCAATAGCGCTGTCCAGGACGATGGGGATTGCTATAAAAAATGAACGACAAAGCAAAGAAGGATCGGCAGATATTCGATATCAGGATGCTCTGTATGTGTCTGATGAAGTACTTAGTACATAGGTTTTTGCGTTAATACAGAAAATGACACTGTCTGAGCGTAGCGAGTTTGTCATTTTCTGTATTGCATTTAGCAAAGTTCTATGTGCTTAGTACTTCCAGATACATGCTGTCGCATCCATGTATCGAATATCTGCCAATCCTTTATATACTATTTACTTTATTTTACTTAATCCCCTTCATGGACAAGCTGATTCTCTTCTTCTTCATATCCACTCCAAGTACTCTTACATCCACCACATCCCCGACAGAAACTGCCTCAAGCGGATGTTTAATATATCTCTCACTCATCTCGGAGATATGCACCAGTCCATCCTGATGAACACCGATATCCACAAATGCCCCGAAATCAATGACATTACGGACAGTTCCCTTAAGGATCATACCTTCTTTGAGGTCTTTCATATCAAGTACATCTGTACGAAGTACCGGTTTCGGCATCTCATCACGTGGATCTCGTGCCGGTTTTTCCAGTTCTTTTACAATATCGCGAAGTGTCGGCTCACCAACTCCCAGCTCTTCCGCCAGCTTCTTATAATTCTTGATCTGTTTGGAAATACCACTCAGCTTACCGCCGGTAATATCTTCCGGTGTGTAGCCAAGCTTTTCAAGAACTTTCTTTGCTGCCTCATAGCTTTCCGGATGCACACTTGTCGCATCAAGCGGATTCTTGCCTCCGGTGATACGCGCAAAACCTGCACACTGCTCAAACGCTTTCGGTCCGAGTTTCGCTACTTTGAGAAGCTCACGACGACTTTCAAATCTGCCGTTTTCTTCACGGTATGCAACAATATTTTTCGCGATCACTTTACTGATGCCGGAAATGTATTCCAGAAGGGACGCGGAGGCTGTATTCAGGTCCACACCGACTTTATTTACACAGTCCTCTACAACACCACTTAAAGCTTCGCCAAGCTTCTTCTGGTTCATATCATGCTGATACTGACCGACACCGATAGACTGCGGTGTGATCTTAACCAGCTCTGCAAGCGGGTCCTGCAGACGTCTTGCGATTGAAGCCGCGCTTCTCTGTCCTACATCAAAATTCGGGAACTCTTCCGTTGCCAGTTTACTTGCAGAATATACGGACGCACCTGCCTCATTTGTGATCACATACTGTACCTTTTCAGGAATTTCTTTGAGAAGTTCTACAATGATCTGTTCAGATTCTCTGGATGCAGTTCCGTTTCCAAGAGAAATCAGAGATACATTATATTTTTTGATCAGTTTTTTCAGGGTTTCTTTCGCCGCACGTATCTTTGCATCATTTGTCGGTGCAGTCGGATAAATAACTGTTGTATCAAGAACCTTTCCTGTCTCATCTACAACAGCCAGTTTACAGCCTGTACGGAAAGCCGGATCCCATCCAAGAACTACTTTACCAACGATTGGAGGCTGCATCAGAAGCTGCTCCAGATTCTTTCCAAATACATGGATTGCCCCGTCTTCGGCCTTTTCTGTCAGATCACTTCGGATCTCACGCTCAATCGCAGGTGCGATCAGACGTTTGTAACTGTCTTCCACTACTTCGCGAAGAATCGGTTTTGTAATTGGATTTTCTTTTGTAATGACCTGTTTCTGAAGCCATCCCATTGCTTCTTCTTCCGGTGCATTGACTTTAACCGTAAGGATTTTCTCTTTCTCACCACGATTCAGAGCAAGCACGCGATGTCCCGCAAGCTTTTTGATTGGCTCTTCAAATTCATAATACATTTCATAAACAGAAGCTTCTTCCGGTTTCTTCGCCGCAGAAGCGACAGAACCCTTGTCCATAGTCAGTTTACGAAGATAAATACGATAATCTGCCTCATCAGAAATGTGCTCCGCAATAATATCTTTGGCTCCATTGATCGCATCTGCTACTGTTTCCACACCTTTTTCTTCTGATACAAAATCCTGTGCTTCTTCTTCAATCGGCTTGTCTGTCATTTGAAGCATAATGATATTTGCCAGCGGTTCCAGTCCTTTTTCCTTCGCAATGATCGCACGGGTACGACGTTTCGGTCGGAATGGACGATAAAGATCCTCTACTACGACCAGTGTCTGTGCATCAAGGATCTGTTTCTTCAACTCTGCCGTCAGTTTTCCCTGCTCTTCAATACTTCCAAGTACCTGATTCTTTTTTTCTTCCAGATTACGAAGATAGGTCAGTCTTTCATGAAGAGTACGAAGCTGTTCATCATTTAAAGAACCAGTTGCTTCTTTACGGTATCGGGAAATAAACGGGATAGTACAGCCTTCGTCAATCAATTTGACTGCAGCTTCTACCTGCCATTTTTCCACATTAAGTTCTTTGGTTATCACCTGAATAATATCCATTATAGTCTCCTTTTTCATGCATGATAATCATTGTATCTTTTATATTTTGTTTTCTGTTCTATGCTTCTGAATTATAATCATCACCGGTTCGGTCAGATATCTCCTGGATTCCCGTATGCTGCCGGTCAGTTCTCTGCTGATCGAGTTCTCCTGTTACATACATATAAAATGCGGTTTCTGTAAACTGCATATACGGCATCAGCCACAGCAGCCCAATATAAAGAGTAAACAGTGACAAAAACAGCAGTGGGACAAAACTAAGCTCCAACATCAGATACTGCCAGATGTGCCCCTTCATGGCATGTGTACTTGCTTTCAGTGCCTCTATACCACCCATTTCCGGATCATCAGCCAGAAAATAGAATGTCAGTGCAAATGGCACTGTAAAGATTACACTCAGTACCATTGCAAGAAGCCACGCCCCCAACAGAAGCTGATACCAGTGAATCATGCTTTCCACAGTCTCTCCCGGATTTACCATATAAGTCACATAATAGAATGGAATCTGCACCACTGTGTCGATCAACGCTACGACCAGTCCGGCAACCAGTACTCTGTCCGGCTGGTTATGAAACATATACAGCAGATCACTCAGGCTGTAATCCCTGCCTCTGCAGATATTCAGCTGCATATAGCTGTATCCGGTACTGAAGATCATTCCTATCAGAGATACAATAAACACAAAAATTTCGCTTAATACCAATGCAAATACGGAATCTCCCGGAAACAGCTGTACAGCAAAAATATTTCCGATAAAATTAACAGCTACAACGGCCAGCATTGCAGCAATTGCAATCCCCCAGTTTCCTTTCAGATTACTCTTTGCATAGGATTTCCAGTACTTTCTCTGTCCAGTCATTTTTCTCCTATCTGCCTTTTTTCAGGCATCAGACAAAAATTCCACCTTCGCAAAACCGAAGATGGAATTTACATATTTTGAATTTTACTGTTCCTTACTTCTGCAATGATCCCGACATCCTGTATCAGTCTGCAAGATTAAATGCATCATGTACTGCATTCATGGCTCTCACACCATCTTTTTCATTGATCAGAACAGTTACTCGAATCTCAGAAGTTGAGATCATATTAATGTTTACACCCTCATTATAAAGGCTTTCAAACATTTTTGCAGCAACACCAGGGTTGCTCATCATTCCTGCACCAACAATAGAAAGTTTTGCAATATTTCTCTCTGAATGCAGTTCCTGATAGCCAAGTCTGGCTTTATTTTCTTCAAGAGTCGCAATTGCATCATCCAGATCTTTGCCATCTACCGTAAAGGAAATATCCTTTGTACCTGCACGTCCGATAGACTGCAGAATAACATCAACATTAATATGTTTTTTAGCAAGAACATCAAATAATTTAAACGCCATACCCGGTACATCTTTCAGACCGATAACGGCAATCCTTACTGCCTCTGTATCAAGCGCAACACCGCTGATCAGCATTCTTTCCACTGTAACTTCCTCCTTTACGACAGTTCCCTCACTGTTATTCAGACTGGAACGTACCACAAGCGGTACTCCATATTTCTTCGCCATCTCTACAGAACGGTTATGAAGTACTCCTGCCCCAAGCGTTGCAAGATCCAGCATCTCATCATACGTAATTTCTTTCAGCTTACGTGCTTTCGGAACCTTACGTGGATCTGCTGTATAAACTCCGTCTACATCTGTATAGATTTCACAGGCATCTGCATGAAGAGCTGCTGCAAGAGCAACTGCAGTCGTGTCAGAACCGCCTCTTCCCAGAGTTGTATAATCATCGTATTTATTGACTCCCTGGAATCCTGTAACAACGACGATCTTATGATTTTCCAGTTCTCTGCGGATACGTTCTGTATCAATTCTTTTGAGGCGGGCATTTCCATGCACACTTGTCGTATGCATAGCTACCTGAAATGCATTCAGTGATACCGCCGGAACTCCCAGTTTGTCAAATGCCATTGCCATCAGAGATACAGACATCTGTTCTCCAATCGTAAAGAGCATATCCATTTCTCTTTTTGGTGGTTTTTCATTAATATCTTCTGCCATGGAGATCAGTTCATCCGTATATTTTCCCATTGCAGAAAGAACGACTACCACATCATTTCCTTTTTTATATTCTTCAACACATCTGTTGGCAACATTGTAGATACGTTCTTTGTTTGCTACAGATGTACCTCCGAATTTCTTTACTATTAACATAGTTTCCTCCCGGAATACGATTTTATCAATCCTTTACACGGATCATTGCGATCACTTCACCATTCAGTTTACTGATCTTTTCTTTATATTCTTTCTGTTTCATGCACTCTGTAATGAATCCGAATTCATCTGGAAGAGAAGCAACTTTTACAATCTGAAGTTTTCCAAAAGCGGCTTCTGCCTGTGCTTCCGTCACACCTTTGACTCTTACGAAAAATCTTCCCTCTGTCTCCTCCATCGGAGTCAGTTTCATCGGCTCATTTGACCAGTTTGTTGCAATATTTTCATGAAGATTCTTCGCTTCATCAACAACATCTGCCACTACTGCACTTGCTGTTGGAAGCTTTCCTGCTCCACTTCCGTAAAACATGGCATCTCCAAGCATGTTTCCATGTACAAAAACTGCATTGAATACATCATTGACACTATACAGCGGACTCTTCTGGCCAACCATGAACGGTGCAACCAGTGCGGTGAATGTGTCCTCGCCCAGTTTTCGGCTGGTTCCGAGAAGTTTAATGGTCATGCCAAGTTCTTCTGCATATACCATATCTTCCGGTGTGATCTTTGTGATTCCTTCTGTATAAACATTTTCATAATTCAGGAACTTTCCATAAGCTAGGGAAGACAGGATTGCGATCTTACGGCATGCATCATAACCTTCTACGTCTGCGGTCGGATCAGCCTCTGCATATCCCTTCTGCTGTGCTTCTTTAAGAACCACATCAAAATCAGAACCTTCTGTTGCCATCTTGTACATCATGTAGTTGGTAGTTCCATTTAAGATTCCTGTGATCTCATCGACTTCATCTGCTGTCAGAGATCCGTTAAGTGCTCGAATGATCGGAATTCCACCACCGCAGCTTGCCTCAAACAGGAAGTTGATGTTCTTTTCTTTTGCAATCTCCATCAGCTCCGGGCCATGCTTTGCAACCAGAGCTTTATTGGAAGTGCAGACACTCTTACCTGATTCCAGCGCTCTCTTTACAAAGGTATATGCCGGTTCAATACCGCCCATAACTTCTACTACAATGTCTACTTCCGGATCGTTGGCAATGATCTCATAATCATGTACCAGAACTTCCTGTACCGGATCTCCCGGAAAATCTCTGAGGTCGAGAACATATTTGATATTGATCTCCTGACCTGCCCGTTTATTAATGCTTTCGTGGTTTGTGTTGATAACCTCCACGACACCACTTCCAACTGTACCGTATCCTAATACCGCAATATTAACCATATCTTCCTCCTGTGTAAAAAAATTTCTATTCTCTTCCAAGGATCTTCAGATAATGAATTCCTTCCCGACTTTCGATTTCTTCAACCATGGCCTCTGCATCTCCCTCTCCCGGAAGAATATCTACACTGAGTGTGAGAGTTGCGATTCCATTGATTGGAATACTCTGATGAATCGTAAGAATATTTCCATGAAAATGTGCAATGGTCTGAAGTACTACAGATAAAAGTCCTGGTTCATCATCCATCTGAATAATGAAGGTAATGGTCTTTCCTCTTGCCTCTTCGTGAAAAGGAAAAATATCATCCTTATATTTATAAAAGGAGCTTCGACTGATTCCGGTCTGTTCTGCTGCATCCTGCACAGTCTGTGCCCTGCCTGAATCAAGTAGGCGCTTTGCCTGTACCACCTTCAACAATACTTCCGGAACTGCCCGCTCCCTGACTACAAAATACTTTTTCTTCTCTGTTATTTTTTCCATTCCAATCTTCCTGTTCCTGTTGAGTC
>OLPL01001221.1_pt1 | contig 16494 bp, 12 predicted proteins | sample 1673211 | NCBI WGS metagenome assembly OLPL01 (sample SAMEA3136766, study PRJEB25190) | human gut metagenome | reverse complement strand
TGCAGAAATGTGGCCGGGGATTTTTGTATCCATGTCTAAAATTTAAGCGCTTACATTGAAAAAACGGATACAATAGATAGCATGCCGGTTTCATTAGACAAAAATGGGAATTTTGTAAATAAGAATTAAAAGTTTGTGTATTATAGCATACTCCTTTAAGTACATAACAGAGCGGAAAGATATGATAGCTTGCAAATGTTATCATGAAGGACAAAAAGCGGCGGCAGATCCTAACGAAAGAAAGGATGTGCCGCCGCTTTTTTGAAAAAGAATTAATCTCTCTGGAATAAATCGCGGGTATATACTTTATCTTTCACATCATCAAGGGATGAGTTATAACGATTGGCAATGATAGCCTGTGACATTTCTTTGAATTTATTCAAATCATTCACAACTTTGCTGCCAAAGAAGGTTGTGCCGTCTTCAAGAGTTGGTTCGTATACGATGACAGTGGCGCCTTTTGCTTTAATTCGTTTCATGACTCCCTGGATACTGCTCTGACGAAAGTTATCAGAGTTGCTCTTCATAGTAAGGCGGTAAACGCCGATGACGCATTCTTTTTCCTGATCAGCGGAGTAATCCCCATGATTATTATAATCATAATAACCGGCAAGGCTGAGTACACGGTCTGCAATAAAATCTTTCCTTGTACGGTTACTTTCCACAATCGCAGACATCATATTCTGAGGCACATCATTGTAGTTTGCCAGAAGCTGTTTGGTATCTTTCGGCAGGCAGTATCCGCCGTATCCAAATGAAGGGTTGTTATAATGTGTTCCGATACGAGGATCCAGGCATACGCCGTTGATGATCTCCTGAGTGTTGAGCTCTTTCATTTCTGCATAGGTATCTAATTCGTTGAAGTAAGACACACGCAGTGCAAGGTAAGTATTTGCAAAAAGTTTTACTGCTTCGGCTTCGGTGAATCCCATGAATAATGTATCAATCTGGTTCTTAAGAGCGCCCTCCTGAAGAAGTGCCGCAAATGTGCGGGAAGCATTTACCAGACGCTCATCGGATTTGTCTGTAGAAACGATGATACGGCTTGGATACAAGTTGTCGTACAATGCCTTGGATTCTCTTAAGAATTCAGGGCTGAAGATGATGTTTGATGTATTGTATTTCTTGCGGACAGACTCTGTATAGCCAACCGGGATCGTAGACTTGATGACCATAATGGCTTCCGGATTCACTTTTAATACAAGTTCGATGACGGCTTCTACGGCAGAAGTATCAAAGTAGTTCTTCTTGCTGTCATAGTTTGTCGGTGCAGCGATAACTACATAATCTGCATTTTTATAAGCTGCTTCGCCGTCTAATGTAGCAGTCAGATCCAGTTCCTTTTCAGCTAGATATTTTTCAATATAATCATCCTGAATCGGTGATTTCTTATTATTGATCATCTCTACTTTTTCAGGAACGATGTCCACTGCAGTGACATGATTGTGCTGTGCAAGCAGAGTGGCAATAGAGAGTCCAACATATCCGGTTCCGGCTACTGCGATATTCAGCGGTGATGGTGATGGAAGCTTGTTGCTGCTGTTGTCAACAAATACTTCATCCGGCTCGAATCCGAGTGTTTCACCGAGCTGTTCCAGCTGTGGAATGGACGGGAGGTAATCCTCCTTTTCCAGACGTGAGATCTGGGCGCGGTTGATGCCTGTGGCGTCGGCCAGATCCTGCTGGGTAAGTTTCAGTTCTTTTCTCTTCGTTGCTACCAGATTGGCAAGGAGAGAGGTGGATAATTTTTTCATGTGGTACGGTCCTTTCTTTTGTTTGGTTGAATTGTTATTTATGCATTTTAATTGTATAAATGTTAATTAGAATAACGTTTTTGTAATGCTTGTGGCATTTGTAAAACATATAAAGTATAGTACATATGCGGGGAAATGGCAAGAGATAAGTTGCGGAGAGGTGAAAATAATTTTGTGTGGAGATAGATGCTGTTAATTGTAATAACATTTGCCCATTGGGGACGGGAATAGTGGCTTTTTTTGTGTCCCTGGTGGTATTTTTATTGTATTGACGTCTGGAAAACATTTAGCAAAGTTCGTTGAGTAAAAAGAATGTATATAGTATAATTAATATATCAATAAGAATTGGAAAGCAAAATTGCCATATAAGAGAAAGATACACTAAGAAAGGAATTATAATGGAAATTATCACAAATATAATGATGCTGTTCAGTAAGGAATTATGTGGCTTTTCTGTTGGGGATTATGTGATCTCGAAGTTAGCAGATTTAGGAACAGGCAGGGTATGGAAGGAAATTAAACACAGATTGCCTAAGGATGATAAGGCATTGGAAACACAGTTATATGATGCGATAGAGAAAAGCATAATATGTTATTCGAACGTTTCTTATAATTCAGATCAAATTGCACCCGCATGTGAAATAATATTTGGAATGTGGATTGCAGAAGGACATTTGTCAGAGAAAAATGTGAAAAAAGCACTGACATATTTAAATCCTAATTTGATTGCGGAGAGAAATGTAAAAGTATGGTGCAGACTGTTTTATGAGAAAATTGCAAAAAAAGATATATTATATCGCTGGTATATATTGAATATAACGGAAAATCTTTATGAACAGATTAGCATAAGAGATATGAAGATTAATGATAAAATTATCCAATATATGGAACACGAAGAAAGGAATGGACAGAAGCAAGAGAATATAAGTAAGGAATCACAGAAAAAGATAAGAGAGCAGATTAGTCATCATATTTTAAAAGAGAATGTGTGTTTACAGCAGATATATATTTCTATGCATGGAAAACTGCAAGAATGTAATATGTGGGAGGAACGTTTAGGCGGTTGCGGATTGATTGTAGACACAACAGAATATATATGGAATTGGTATGAACGTAAGAATGTACCGCTATTATTAATACACGGAGAACCTGGAATTGGAAAATCGTCATTGGTAAAAATGATTGCAGCAACAATGACGTCTTCTGCAAAAACAAATGGTATGGTTGCAGTTGTTGAACTGCATCGTTTGTCATTTGGGGATACAGAAACTGCGCTGGAAACGGTTAGAAAATATATAGAACAGGAATATCCATATTTTCTAGATATTAATTACGATGGAAAAAGATTATTGATAATAGATGGATTAGATGAAATTAAATATAAAGTATATGAAAAAGCGAATGAGTTAGTCAGAAATTCAGAATCGTATCGATGGGAAGTGCCGTGTACTTGTATAATCAGCGGGAGAACACAAATCGTAAAAAAAGCCGCAGAAGACATCAGATGTGAGACGTTGGAAATTTTGCCGCTTTTTATGGATGAATATGAGTTGAAAAATTGTATGTTAGAAACGGAAGATCCGGTAAATTTATTACAGGAAGATTTGAGAGAATTATATTGGAATAAATTAGTGAAAGCATTCGGATTAAAATGTCAAATGCCGGGTACAAATGCTAGATTTGAAGAGTTGAGCAAATCACCGCTGTTGTTGTTTCTAGTTATTTGGACAATCAAACATACAGGTAGTGAATTTGAAGATTTTAAAAACACGGCTGAATTGTACAATGCAATTTTTAAACACATATATACAAGAGAATATAATCGGACTTCTGAGCAGGAGATATATTTTAAGACAAAGGAATATAGAGAATATCAACAAATGTTGCATTATCTTGGAGGATGTGCCTACAAATATAACAGTCGATCCATATCAATCGGTTTATTATATGATTATTGTAAACAAATGGGAGAGGAAGATTTATGTAAAAGATGGATTCAACTTCATCAAAATGATAATCCATCTAAACTTGTTTTACTATTTTTCCTTAGAGAAGAGCAGAATGAAATGGATTCGAAGAAGTCGGAGATAGAATTTATTCATAAAACATTTTATGAGTATCTGGCTGCAATATCAGTTATTGAATCATTACACAAAATTATAGAAGAATATGATATGGATAATATGTTGAAAAAATTATTTTACATTTTATCTGATAATAGATTGAATGAAGAAATTTTGAAATTTATGGGTGAAATTATAGAAAATGAAACTTTGGAAGTAGATTATAAAAGGATAACCAAAATCCGTTTTTCGAAAATACTTACAGAAGTATTTCGAAAAGGATTTCATAAAGATTATCCATTTTTTAATTCTCAAAATAGCTATACTGAAATTAGAAACGGAGGATCTACAAGTGAAAGTCAGTGGGAAAGGGGAAAGATAGAAGTTCATTCCTATAATGAGTGTAAGGAAAAGGTTCGAATTTATGAAAATAATCTAGAAAATATATTGAAGATATTTATAGAAAGATTTTCAAAAATGGAGAATGGCGAATTAAGGATAGTTTTAACGTCTATTGATCTTTCGGGAGCGAATATGATGTGGTGGACTTTTGATTACACTGATTTAAGAGGTAGCGATTTTAATGGAAGTATGATATCAAGAGCATCATTTAAGAATTGTATAATGGAAAATTCTAGTTTTCTTTCTGTAGTTGGAGATTGTGCAGAATTTGGCGGAGCAGATCTATGTGAAGCAGATTTTACAGGAGCACAACTGGTGGCAGCGGACTTTACGGCAGCGGAATTAAAGAACACGGATTTTGAACTGGCAGATTTAGAAGGAGCATATTTTGGTGAAACAATATTCAGCGGAACTAGATTTAGATCGAGTAATTTAACCGCAGCAAATTTTGATGATGCAGTATTTGTAAATGTAGATTTCAATTCCGCAGATCTTACAAGGGCAGATTTTACTGGGGTTCAAATTGTTAGTGCAAATTGGGATAATTGTATAATGGAGAAAACAAAATTAAATGGTGTGAAATTGACTAAGTTTGACTTGAATGACCCTAATATTATAGAGATGCTTGCGGAAGCTGATTTGGAGTATGCAGACTGGTCGGGGGTAGATGAAGAGATTGCTAAATATTTGCAAAAGACAATTTGATGAGATCATTTAAAAAGTATTGAATATGACAAATAAATTGTTATAATAATTATAGGTGAGTGAAAGGCAAAGTTTCCATCTAAAAAAGGAAACTTTGGCTTTTTGTGTATAAAAGGTATAATTAACGAAAAGGTGGAAGTTATGGTAAAGATACACATGATGAAAGCATATGAGGGAGATTTTATTTGGTTAAGTTATGGAGATATGGAAAAAGAGTATCATCTATTAATTGATGGTGGTGTTAAAGAATGTAGACAAAGATATGCTGATGTAATAAAAACAATTTCAGCAAAGGGCGAATCGATAGAAGCAATCATTCTCACTCATATAGATTGTGATCATATTGCAGGTGCATGTGAAGGTATTGCCAGAGTTGATGAAGAACTGCTTAAAAGAACAGTAAAAAAAATTGTTTTTAATACGTCTGAAAAAATACAAAAAGAAATTTTAGTATCAAGAAATTCAAGAAAATATGGAGTTAAAGAAGGTATTGAATTTTGGAAACTGCTAAAGGAGAAGGGAATAGACGACCGTATTATTGAAAGGACAATAGCTGGTGAGAGTATTAATTTTGCAAATGGAGCGTTGCTTAAAATTATAAGTCCTGGTGAAAAACAATTGGCAAAATTATTAAATAAATGGGAAAAATATGAAAAAAAATATGTGTCGATTGGTTATTCACCTAATTTAGAACAAGTTAAGCAAAATTTAGAAGATTTAATGAGAACTAGAATGGGAACAGATGGTTCTGTAAACAATGCTTCTTCAATAGCGTTTATATTTGAATATCAGGATATAAAAGGAGCATTTCTGGGAGATGCGAAGCCATCTGTATGTATAGAGGGAATGAAAAAATTCGACATAAAGAATGCTTATCCTGTTGATTTTATTAAGCTTTCACATCATGGAAGTATATCGAACACAAATTTAAAGTTACTTAAAAAATTGCCTACAGTTAATTACTTATTAAGCACAAATGGACATGAGAAAATAGTGCCTTCTAAGGTTGTAATTGCAAAATTACTTAGAAATTGTCAAGAGAAAAATCTATCAGAAATAATACTTTATTGTAATTATGATTGGTGGGAAAGTCAATATCACAATAAATATTTTACCCAGAAGGATCGACAATTGTATATAGATACGGATATTTTAAAGGTAAATTTGCTTGGCGAAGAAGGAACAATTGTAAAGGATGGACTGATATTATATGGGAAATAGTGAGTTCCTTGAACGAATACAACAATATGCGGTACGGATAGGAAAAAAAGGAGATGAAGAATTATATGGTTCGGGAACATTATTTCTTGTATCAAATAGGAAAAAAGTATGTATCCTTACGGCGGCACATGTTGTATATCCGTTGATAGAAAAAATAGAGAAAAAAGAATTAGAAATTTGCTTGACATGTAAAGATAATAAAAATAATAGCCATTATATTATTGTAGATAATCCGAGATGTATAGGTATTCATTCACAATATAAAGAATCAAATAATAATGGGGAAAATGAGTTTTTTAATGATTTGGCATTAATAGATATTCCATGGAAGAGTTGGATGGATGATATGAAAGGCTTTCAATTTGTTTCAGGAAAGAGTGGCGTTGAAATTAAGGGATATGGATTTCCGCTATCGCTTAATGAGGAGAGAGAAAAAAAACAGGCAAATTTATTCTCTGGAATGGAGTGCCTTAGCGGTATGATAGAATTCGAGAATATTGGAAGGCTAGCAGTTAAATATGATGTACATGCGGGAAGTGACATAGAGAGAGAATGTATAATGGAGGGATATTCAGGAACTGGGTTATTTTCGCTTGAAGAATATGGAATTTGTTATAGGGGACTGGTGTCTTGTTCACGGGGGGATAGAGCGGCAGGCTATACGATGTGGGCTACAGATGCTGGAAAAATTACAGAACTAATTACAGAAAATGATATTGAAATAGAATGTCCGGAGTCATTTGAATTATATAGAAAACTAGTCGCTGATGAATTCCCTGAATATAAAAAAAATAGCAAACGTAATTGGAATAGAATGACAAATGAATTGATCAAAAATCAAAAAATTACTCCAAAAGATTTTGAAGGACAGACTAAAAGTGCATTTTTATGTGAAGGGGAAAGAAAATTATGTGCAGAGTTCTGGAAAGGTAAATTGAAAGAACTTGTTGTAATGTATGGAATTCAAGAAATAGTATGCGAAGAGTTAATTGAACCGATAATGCAATTACCGTCTGTTTTTGGAGGAAAAACTGTGAATTTGAAGTTTTTATGTACAGAATATAAAGCAGAATGCATTTTGGGAAAGATGATTGCAGATGGGCAATTTGCAAAGGATGGAGAGTATCGGAATAATATGATTCTTTTCTGTTCTTGATGAAGAAACCTGATGGGTTTGATGTGAAATTCGAAAGGAATTCTTTGAAAGAGCATATTGAATTTTTAAAAATTGAAGAGGAAAAGAAACGGGATGAATTGATACAATATGAAGATTATGCACAAATAGATGAAGCGGATATAAAACAAAAAGTTTCTAAATGTGATATGGAAATCGAAAATTTACAGGAACTAAAAAAACAAGCTGGTATTTTTGAAAATTTTTCTCCAGAAGGTATAGAGGAAAGTATAAATACGTGGGAAAAGGAAAAAAAGAATTATGAAACACAATTAGAACTGCTATATGAAATGCAGGAAGAAAATGGAGCAAGAATATATTTCGAAAGATATACACAAATATGTAAGAATATAGAGGTTCAAAATAGAAATCTGAAAAATAAAGTATTACAGATTCAGGAAGAAAAGGAAATTTATGAAAATGTAAAAGATAATTTGGAAATTAAACTGAAGGATTATTTCAGTCAGGCAATTATGAATGAAATATATCAAAAAATCGATCCGCATGAGATCATGAAAAATGTTATATATCATTTGAAATTTAATGAAAAAGATGATCCACAATTATTTATTGAAGTATGTGAGGAAGAAGAATCTGGTAAAGAGGTTTATAGACCAGAAACTTATTTTAGTACAGCACAACTCAATACGGTTGCGTTTAGTTCTTTCTTTGGAAGAGCATTATCGGCTGATAATTTATCTGTAAAAACAATTTGCATTGATGATCCAATTGGACATTTTGACGATATGAATATTTTAGGATTCACAGATATGATTCGTTGCATTTTAGAAAAACAGGATTGCCAAATTATCATGTCTACACATGAGGAAAAAGTATACCAAATTATGAAAAGAAAATTAGATCCAAATTTTTATAACACATCGTTTATTCGATTAGATAATAGTGAAAAAGTTGTGTGGGACAAAGCAAACTGTTAATTTAGAATTTGTGCCTGAAGGAGAAAATTTAGAGAGGAACTCTCATCCGACACCTGCGAGAAGATGATAAAGTAGTATGTAGCCCAGTGCAGGACAGGTGGGTATCCGATGCCTGACAATGTCCATTGCCAGGTACACAAGGTGTCAGGCACCAATGTGGTCAACCTAGTGTCAACTTAAGACAAGTGTCTGATCAGGTTAATGGCTAACGGTGTGAAACCGAGAAAAGAGGTAGTCCTGCATAAAAATGCCTCCTTCGTAATCTAAAAATAATGACTACGAAAAAACCATAACACTTTATAAGAATGCGTGATCCGACGAAGTGGAAAAGTGTTCCGTTACGACCGGAAACACTGATCTGTTGCTAGCGGAATTTGCACAAAGTGGACAGGGCAACTTAAAATAAGAAAAAGTGCTATGCTATAATTAAAAGTTATTGAGTTTGAAAGTTTTTGTGGGTCAGACTCCATTAAAATTTTATAAAAATTGTTATTTTAATTTTTACACATGACATCTGTTTTTTTTCATACATAATCTTCTACGGATCATCACACACATGCTATAATAAATACACAAAAGATTCGGACAGATAAAAAAAGAAACACGAGAGGATACAGTATATGAAAATACAGGAAAGAATCACAACATTAACAGAAGAAATAAAAGATGATAACACGACAAGCCTGTGGCGTGTGTGCAGGGGAATTGTGGAAAATGTAAGCCAGCATAATAAACAGATCATTGCACAGATGCGGGATTACGACACACATGACAAAGAACACAGCGAAAAAGTACTGGAGATCATAGAAGATATCCTAGGACAGAATATGGAGAAGCTGACCGTGTACGAGCTCCTTCTGCTGTATATGTCCGCATATCTGCATGATTCGGCGATGGCATTGCCGGACTGGGAGTATAAAGTACTGAAAGCAGTAGAAGGAACAGAAGAATACCACGATAATACACTGGAATTCACCATATGCAATGACTACAAACCAAAGCATACATATTCAGAGGCCTTACGGATCATCGAGGAAAATAAAGATAAACTGTTCTGCTACGACACGGCGAAAAATTATGTATGTGCAAAGCCGACAGAAGATAAGATGACAGAGTCACTGGCAGAATTTATGCAGCAGTATGAAGAGTTCCGTAACGGATACATAACAGACCTGGACAAATGCAAGGGCTCTGTTTCTGAATATATGGATAAAAGCAGATGGATCCGCAGCGAATTTATACGGCAGACACACCATATCAGGGCAGTGGAGAATGTCGAAAGCCTGAAAGGGAAAATCGCAGATGCGATCGGCGGATTCTATGCAGAAAAATTCATAGAAGACCTAGCTGCAATATGCAGATGTCACGGAGAAAATCTGGAAAGCGTATTCCAGTTGCCGGATGCGAGAAAAGACTGGCTTGGCGGGACGGCGAACATACAATTCCTTGCAATGATGTTAAGACTGGGAGATGTCATTCATTTTGATTCCAAAAGAGCACCCCGCTCCTTGTATGCGGAGAAACAGATTACAGATGCGGTGAGTTATAAGCATTGGAATGCAAAATTCCAGGAACTGCAGTATAAAGTACAGAATACGAATGGAAAAGTTATCATCTGCTATCAGGCATACTGTGAAGATCCGGAGATGTACTATTTTATTCAGGACTACATGGGATGGATCGATAATGAGATTGACAATTACTATGTACTGAAAAATAGATGGGAAATGAACCAGAGCAGTGAAAACGGTCAATACTGCTTCAATATAGAGAAAGTTGACAGAACGGACATAGGCTATGATAAAGATCAGTTTGTGCCGGATAACGATATGAAATTCGTTCTGAACCAGTCAAAAATCCTTGAACTGTTAATGGGGATCCAGCTGTATAAAGATCCGTTTCTGTGCCTGCGGGAGATTTATCAGAATGCACTTGATGCTTCGAAGTGTATGAAAGCATATAATAAGAAAAAAGGGAAGACAGAGAACCTGACGATCGAATTCGGTATCGGAGAAGAAGACCTTCACGGGAAAAAAGAAAGATACATCTATTGTCTGGATCACGGAACCGGTATGAATGCATACATCATCAAGAACTACCTGCTTCATATTGGAAATTCTTATTACAGGTCTAAAGACTTCGCAAAACAAAACACAGATTGGGGATACGATGTAAAACCAACATCACAGTTCGGCATCGGACTTTTATCCGGCTATATGCTTGCAGATAAAATCGGAATCACAACGATTCACTACGAAGAAAGCGGAAATGCATTGAGCTTTATGATGGAAGGCGTCAACGAACATTTTTATTACACAAAGCCGAAGAGGACAGAAGCAGAGGCAATCGGAGATCATGGTACACTGGTGAAGTTGTATCTGAAAGAAGAATACCGGGATAAGGTTAATGCGGAATATATTCCGAAACTGCCGCTGGCGTTGATGTGTGATAACGATGATGACGATATTGAGGATGAACTTGGGCAAAATTTATTTTATATTTTGAATCGTCATATAGGAATAAAATGTTCTGAGATTTCTGTGATGATTTGTGATGCTGAGGGGAATGAGCGAGAACTTTATTATTGTAATTCTATTTTTGATCAGAAAAATTATAATGAAATTTCAGATGAAGAAATGAAAAATGTATTTGAAAAAGTATTTTATTTATCTGGTGATGAAGATCTGATTAAAATAGCAATTGGGAAAAAGAAACAGATTGAAAATTATGTGATTAAAGTAACTAGTGAAAATATGGAATTATATTCTCATGTAGCTTTTCCTAAAAAGGGAATAGGAGAGTATAAAGGAATATTTGATTATGTTAGATTCCTAGGAAATGTGGAGGAAAGTATATATGTTGATGGAATATTGATAGAAAGAGAAAGATCAATTAGGCTTAGTGGGCAATTAGATCAAGTGCTTAAGGATGATATATTAAAAGATAGTATAATTAATTATGTTGGAAGTAAGAGGCCGATTTTGTCAATAGATCGTAATTCGTGTGTTGCATTTCCTAACATGGAATTGGAGTTAGAAATAATAAAAGATGGGTTTGTTGAAGAGCTTTGTAGAATTATTACAAAACATATTTTAAAGGAACATATGTCAACAGATGATCCAGAACAATTGATGATATTGGATATTATAGCTAGAAAGTTTCCTTCGATATTGGAGAAACTGTTAAGAAAATTGAAAATATCGCAAAATATGAAAATAACACTAGATAAAAATTTTGTAGAAAAAAATAAATATATATTAGATGACATTTTTTCAAAAGAACAGTTATGGTTAAATGATGTTGATTTTAGGAGCTATATGGAAATTACGCGCCAGACTATATTAGGAAGAAGTATTACAGCAGATGAAATTAAAGTGGAGGATCTTAATGTTATTATCCGAGGTGGAAAGTGTCAAGAAGTCATAGATTCAACATATATGAATCCTTATTATGAACAGATGTCGTTAGAAATAATGGCTATATGTGCAGATGAATGGAAAGGAAGATTTCGAGAATATGATATCGTTAATAAAATATGGCCAGTAGTTAATCAAGATTTATATAAATGTCTCAATTGTGAGGGACTCATAAGCGAGAGAACAAATCGGTGTAAAATGATTTATGATATGGACGAAATTATAGAAATCGCAAATCTGGATCCGGTGTTGGTGCATCCTGTTTATGGCATCAGTTCAAGAGGTAACAGAAGGTTTGAAGACGGAGAAAGTCAGGTAGGTGAATTTTATAAAAATCAAAGGAAATATAAATTAAATGAAATGACGGGTTATGGGAGATTAACTTCTGAAAAGAAAGTTAGTTATGCATTGTATGTATATATTGCATCAAGAGACTTGGATGAAACAGATCAGCAGAAGTTGGAAGAGTATAAAGAAAAAGACCCAGATTATGTACGCGGTGTAAAAGAAGGCTGGAGTATCCTTTTCTTGGGTGAATGTCAAAAGTATGTAATCTGTCCAGGAATCGTGCCAAGAGCGGAAATGGCTCAAAAAGTAAAAGAAGATTATAGAAAATTGACACCGGATATCACATACCTGTATTCAGATGGAACAAAAGTATTCGATGAATAAATGAAGAATAAAAAGTGCTTGACACCATTAAATTTTTATAAAATTTCTATTCTATTTTTTACATAACAACCTTAAAGAATAATGCTATAATATGTTCAAAAGAAATGAGGTGAAGGCATATGATGTATCCGTATATGACACTGGCAGATGAGACAGAAATTATTCATTCACAGATTATAGAAAAAGATGGAATGGAAGTAAAAGGTGCCTGACACTATTAAATTTTTACAACAGCAAATGACTATACAGCAGAAAAAGATTCACCATTTTGTACTAATGAAGACAGCTCATATATGTTCCCGTCAAAGTATTTGATGGATCAAATGAATTTAACGTGGAATAGTTCGTTTGTGTATGTTGCAAATGGTAGAAAGCGCTATTCTATTCGGGGTCAGACCCCATAAAAGATATATAAACTCATTAAACTATATTGACTAAACATATCATGAATGATATAATATCGAAAAGTTTAATGGAGTGAATAGGTATGGATAATACAATAAAGGTCTATAAAGAGGAGAAAGAATTAAGAGAAAAGCGTTTGGCAGCGTATGCAGAAGCAATACGGGAAAAGGTAGAGAATGATTCGGAGCAGGTAATCAAAGAACTGGTAGAGGAGAGATACCGTCAGAAGAAGACGCAGCAGGAGATGGCGGATATAACCGGAGTAAGGGCATCGAATATTGCCAGATTTGAAAGAGCAAGCTGTATGCCGACCCTGATCATGTTAGAGAAGTATGCGAATGCGTTGGGGAAACATATAGAGATCAGAATATGTGAAGACGAGGAGTAGCGATCAGAAGTTCGCTATTTCTCAAAATAATCATAAATGATAGTATTATAAAACGCAGAATATATAGAAAGAAAGGGAAAGCGTGGCGAGAAGAAAGAGAGAATGGTTTCCGGGAGCAACGTATCATATTATGCACCAGGGAGTAAGAAGATTCAAGGAAGACATTAGATCCGTTGCATCAACCAGTAGAAGATAAAAAAGTGTCAGTATCTAGGGTAAATGGAATACATACATATCCGCCAAATTTCATATTTATTACGGTCACGAATCCTTGCTCCTATGGTTATTATCCAAAATCTTGTTGCATAAGCTTTGATGATCAGATTATAATGAATATAAAGGAAGTTAAAAATAAGTTGTGAGACGGATATAATATAATAGCAAAAGAAATAGAACCTGAAGTAGCGGATAACCAGAAAGGATGAATCACTTATGGGAACAACAGTAACAGTAAAAAAATCAGATTTTATAGATGCAATGGAAGAAAACCAGAAAGATGTCAGAAAAATGGTAATGGATAGTTATCGTGATATCAAGAAAGGAAAAGGCAAGGATTATAAAGAGTTCTTTGCAGAATTAGAACGCAGGTATAGGAATGCAAATATATAAAGTTATGATGCTTCCTCTTGCAGAAGAAGATATCAGGAATAATACGGATTATATTGCATTTGAGAAAAAAACGCCTGAAACAGCTTTAGAATTGGCAATGGGGTTTCGAAACACCATTGCCAAACTTGAGTTTATGCCCAAACAGCATGAATTGGATGAAGACGGAGAGCTGGCGGCACGAATGATTCGAAAATGCTATTACAAAAATTATAAAATATATTTCTTCATAGATGAAAAAAATAGCACAGTATATGTTTTGAGAGTCTTACATATGTTGGTAAATGCAAAGCCATTATTATTGAATATGAGATTTTGATCTTGTATTACTGGAATAAAAATAAAGATGAGAGTGTGGAATTTCCGCACTCTCGGTTCATTGTTAGGTGCAGCCGAAATCAAAAGTGATATATTGTATATACTGGACGAATAATATAAGATGTGATATTATGAAAACACTTAAATTAGGTGATAAATTTTTATAAATTTTACATATTATCATAGAATATAATAGAATCAGTAGAGTATGGAAAGCAGGTGAATGTGTGATATGTCGTATAAGCTAATTGTAGAAAATTATGGAAAAATAGAAAAAGCAGAACTGGAAGTTGCTCCATTGACATTGTTTGTTGGAGATAATAATAGTGGAAAAAGTTATTTGCTGTCATTACTATGGGCACTTTTTTCAGGAGAAGAAAATGGTATTCTATATAGGGGTATGGATGAATTATTGGAGAAAAAATTTCCAAAGTTTTATTCTGGATTTATGGACATACTTGCTGATGATGAAGTAGATGGGAAATATATAGTAACGGATGAGCAGGAATTGCTTCGAATAATGAATGAACTGTTTTTGCTGAATAAAGATGACTTTGTAAGAAGTATTTTTAATTATGAAGGTATGTCGATAGGAAAAATAGAACTAAAAAAAGGAACTAATCATCACTATAAAATAAAAAGTGAAAAAATGGAAGAAGGCAGGCGCGAGATAAGGGTTTTTTGTGATGAAAAACCTGGTTGGCAAATGGGATTTAGCTTTTTAACAAAAGAAAAAATGGAAAAATTCATCATCGACAGAGTTGTCAGACAAATGACAATGTTTCTTTTAGATAGTGGCAGATCAAGAAATTCGTCTTTTTATCTTCCGGCTGCACGTACCGGATTTATGCTTGCTAAAAATACGATAAACCAGGTGGGTAGAAAAAGAGCATTTGATTGGGAAATTATATTAGATGAGGAGCATAAAACTGCTGATGTCTCTCCGTTCCCGAAGTCGATTATTCATTTTCTGGATGCAATGGATAATTTGAACCTGGAGAATGAAAAGGAAATATATAAAAAACTGATTGATTGGATTAATGATAATATGACTAATGGAAATATTGAATGTGTTGACCATAATAGTGGTAATATTCAATATATTCCAAATGGAATGGAAAGTGGCATACCATTAAGAGCAACTTCAGGGGTAGTTACGGAATTAACACCGCTTATATTACTTTTGAAATATGCAAGACACCTTCGGGAAATTTGTTATGAAGAGCCAGAGATGTGTCTGCATCCACAATTACAGTATCAGATGGCAAGATTAATTATCCGAATGGTTAATTCAAAAATTAATATCGTGGCTTCAACGCACAGTGATATTATTATTCAACATATTAATAATATGTGTCAGATGTGCGGAGCAGATGCTGATGATAAGACGCTGGAAAGAATGGGATTGGATCGGGAAGATTTGATAAGTGTGGACAAGATTGCTGTATATCAGTTCAAGGGAAATGCGGGAAAGACAAGAGTGGAACGCATTTTACCGGAAGATAATACATTTAAAGTGCCATCGTTTATGGATGCATTGAAAAATATATTGAACAAAACCATTGCAGTATCGGATATAGTTTATGGTGAGGATGATTGACATGTTTCCAGAAGCTGTACGAAAGAAATTAGACTTCTTTAATAAGGATAAATATACAATTGCTACAGAAGAAGTAGATTTGAAAGAAAAGAAGAAATATGGAGAAGTTTGCCTTAAATGTAAGTTGAATAAAGATACACTCATCTTTATGGAGCCAGAGAAGAATACGCTACCATATCTGGATGAGAAAATAAAATATGCAAAAGCATGCCCGGATAAATTTTTATTTGAATTAGATACAGATGATAAATGGATTTTACATGTGATGGAATTTAAGAGAACGATAGATACTTCGTCTATTAGTAAATCTAAACGGCAGTTTGTAATGGGGATATATAATGCAAGAGCTTTGGCAGGGTTCTTAAATATGCAGGTGAAGGAAATACATATTTATTCAGCGTATAGAAATGATAAGATAGAGTCGATGGATGATTCTTTGATTCAGATAAGAAGTATGAATATGGATCCGGAAGCATTAAAAATAATAAGAGAGTGGAAAAAAGGAAAGTGCAGTTTGGACTTAGATTCCAGAAATAGTGTATTTCCACATGAAAAAATTCAATTGGATCAGGATGGAAAAGGAGAATGCGTTTTAAAGCAGTAAATAACAGATTGCATGAAGGTAGTGTAAAATGTTTTGCGTAAACCGCTTGGCTTGATGAAAAAATCATAGTGATTTATATCAAATTATATATGTCTTTTTGACTATCTTTTTATATCTTCTTAAATGTCCGTAAAGCCTTATTTTATCGGCTCTACGGGCATTTTGCTTTTGTTGTAAACCTCACATATCTAGGTCTATCTTCTTATATTTTCGCTATCAAGCGTGGTT
>OLPL01001220.1_pt1 | contig 16529 bp, 15 predicted proteins | sample 1673211 | NCBI WGS metagenome assembly OLPL01 (sample SAMEA3136766, study PRJEB25190) | human gut metagenome | reverse complement strand
CAACGGTGACCGCAGGATGCGAGATAAGTTCCGCTCTACATGCGTCCACAATACGATGTGCGTGGGCGGCAGGGACCAGTCCGAGGCGCTCGGTCCATTCTTGTGGGGGCGCAAGGCGAACGTTTCAGGATTCGCGCTCGAGGAATGTGAAGGCTGCATTACCATGTCGGCCGAGCACGACGGTTATTCGCCTGTGTGCACCCGCCGTACGGTGGAGGTTCGAGGTGCCAATGTTGTAATAACTGATGAGGTAGACGACAATCGAGATGCGATGACTTCCTGGCACCTTCCCTTTGCGGGGGTTAAAGCAGGTGATGGGCCCACTGATTTCCACCTGCAATCGGGGGCTTCGGTGCACATTGAGGCGAGTGCGTCCCTAAAGTCGGCATCGTTCGACTATTCGCCCGCCTATGGCATTCTTGCCCAAGGAACCGAGGTCCGTGCGTCCTTCAAAAGCGGGCTTGTGACGACCATTACGATATTGCGGGGTGTGCAATGAGCGGAGACGCGCTTAAAAAGTTGTACGAGAAGATTCCGACGGGGGTGAAATCCGCCTTTGCGCCCCTCTTTGTCCGCGCGATGGTGGACAACCGTATCTATAGGGAAACCTGGGAAGAGCTGGAACGTTACGAGGCGATGCCGGCAGAGGAGAGGCACGAGTTCCAACTTATGGCGCTTCGCGCCCAGCTCGAATACGCGTATAGTTACGTCCCCTACTACAAGGCCCTCTTCGACGAGTTTAGTGTCGACCTCTTGGCGAGTGACATCGAGGCCGAGCTCGCGAAGCTCCCGCTCTTGGAGAAGTCGGATGCGATAGCGGCCGGTGATGCCCTCTACTCGACCGATGCAGGCTTGAGCTATTTCGAGACGTTCACCGGCGGTAGTAGTGGCCAGGCGCTCAGGGTTTTGCTCGACAAGGACTCCGTGTACCGTGAGCGGGCTTTCGCCTGCTATGGGTACGCGAAGCACGGCTTCGACCCCCGAACCAGTAAGACAGCGGCTTTCTGGGGGCACAACAAGCAGATGAACTACTACTTCTCGCCGTTGAAGAACGAGATTGTCATATCTCCCTTTAGGTTGTATCGGGAAGTGAGCGCCGAAGGAATCGTCCACGACATTAAGAAATTCGGCGCCACATTCCTGGCAGGATACCCCTCGGCGATTTTTCAGCTCGTGAAGGCTATGGAGGCTGAGGGACTGCGCATGCCAGTGAGCCATATCTTCTACTATGCGGAGAACTATGAGCCCGACAAGCGTGACTTCGTTAACGCGTATCTCGGGTGTACCTCGAGCTCCGACTACGGCCACACCGAACACGCCGTCAAGGCAGAGGTCGGAGACGACTTTGTACGATTTAACGATCTGTACGGGTACACCGAACTCATTCCTATGGAAGGCGCAGAGGACGAGTTTAGGGTTGTCTGTACGGGATTCACGAGCAGGAAGATGCCGCTCATTCGTTATGCGACCGACGACGTCGTCGAGGTGGCGGCGGACGGTACGCGTCATTTAGTCGGACATAAGAAATCGGACGTGTTTCTCGTTGGAAAGAACGGAGCTCGCATCTTTAAGGGCGCCATGACGCTTCATGTAGACGAGCTGGCGGGAATCACGGCATATCAGTATCATCAAACCGAGGTCGGAAGGGCGGAATTGCACCTCGTAGCGCCCGGCGGTCTCTCGGAATCTCAGGAGGAGAACGTGATGCAGTATATCCGTCGCAGGACCGAAGGCCTGCTTGATGTGGAGATACGCTATGTCGACAAAGTCAAGACGTCCAACAGGGGTAAGGCTCTTTGGGCTGTAATCGATCGGGGGCTCTAAGTGAGCGCCGCTGCAGCGGTTCAAACTTCTCTTGCCACGGTTTCTCGCAATGCGAGGACCAGCGTCTCCTGGGCGGGTCGTCCTGCAGGGAAGCCCCGTTATCGCCGTCTGCCCGCTTGTCCGATTTGCCGTCCGCCGCGTAGCGCGGGAATTGAGGCGGACACCATGGACACCAACAAGCTCAAGAAGATATACGAGGCAATGCCCGAGGTCGTGAAAGACGTGCTTGCGGCCCCCATTCACCAAGGTCTCGTAGACAACAAGATATTCCTCTCCCAGACGTATGAGTTGGAGGCTGCCGAAGTCATGGATGAGGGCCAGCTTGCTGAGCTTCAGCTTGGCAAGCTGCGCGACCTGTGCGCGTACTGCTACGCCGCGAGCCCCTTCTACAAGAGGAGGTTCGACGAAGCGGGCGTCTGTCCTGAGACGGTCAATTTCGATTCGTTTGCCACGCTGCCCCTGCTCGATAAGGAGCAGGCGCTCATGAACTATGATGAGATAAGCGTGCCTATCCCCGGTGAAGGCTCGTATGCGGCCGAGACGGGTGGGTCGACGGGTCGGCGTCTCGTCGTTATGAATTCCGACGAGTGCTTCTACCGCGAGAACGCCTTTGCGATGCACTTTTACGGGACGTTGGGGTACGACTTCCGCAGAAGCAAGCTTGCCTACTTTGGAGGTGACGGCTCGACCCTCGTCACTACTAGCCCGCTCTACCGCATGGTCAGGTGCAACACCAAGCTGCTCAACGAGGGGAACCTCGAGGAGGCCGTGCGTAGGATTGATACGTTTGCTCCTGACTACCTGCGCGGGTTGACTTCCTCGGTGAGTTTCTTCGCACAGCTGCTGATCCAGACCGGCGTGAGGCTGCGTAAGAAGCCGAAGGGCGTGTTCCTGCAGTCGGAAAACGTCCATCCCTATCAGCTGCGTCAGTTCGAGGAGGCGTTTGGTTGCCCGGTGAGGATATCATACGGCTCCACCGAGAGGACGGTGTTTGGCGAACAGGTGGAATGGGACGGCAATACGCCTGTGTACAAGTTCAACAGGCTGTACGGCCTCACGGAGATTGTCGACGGGCATATTGTTGGCACTGGTTTCATCAACAGGCGTATGCCGCTTCTTCGCTACGCAATCGACGACGCCGTCGAGCCCCGCGCTGGAGGCTATGCGATTAGGGGTCATAGAAATGTCCCTGTTGTGGGAAGAAACGGGGAGCACATCAGCACTGCATCGCTGTGCGACCTCGGCGAGAGCGCTTCGAGTCTTCTTTCGTTCCAATTCGTACAGGATGAGCCCGGTAGGCTGCGTATGGACTATATAGCTGCTAGCGAGCTGGATGACACGGAGAAAGAGCGCTTCTGCGTAGCCTCGGATCAAAGTTTATGGGCAACATGAAGTGCGAGCTGAGACGCGTGGACGCCTTACAGCTCACCCCGAGGGGCAAAAGAACCCTTCTGATACAGAGGTTGGATATTGAGCAATAAACTACTATTTATAGGCGAATTTCCGCCACCGTACGGTGGCGTGACTGTTAAGGACTCGCTGCTTCGCGACGAGATCTTCTCTTCGTGCGACGCGAAGACCTTTGATCTGTACGACTTCAAGCGCAAACCGATTGCGCTTCCCGTCTTGGCCATCGCGCTTGCTAGGGCGGTCCGGGGTGCAGACAGGATAGCGCTTGGAATCGGCAGCAACTCGCGCCAGAGCACGATGCTAGGCATCATCGCGAAGCTCAGGGGGCGCGAGTTTTTGGGCAATGTGACCGTGTTCATGATGGGACGCGAGCTGGCCGATTACCTTGGGGAGAATCCGGGGCAAGTCTGGAAATATCAAGCCGCCCGGTGCATTTTTGCTGAGAGCCGTTCGCTGATGGCGGATTTTGAGACCGTGGGGTGCCGCAACTCTCGCTACTTGCCCAACTTCCGAAAGGGGGATAGGGCGCGCGCGCCACGCGCCGTAGGCGACACGGTGCACTTCGTGTACTTTGCCCAGGTGCGGCCCGAGAAGGGCATTGATACATTGGCGGCAGCCGCGAGGACGCTTAACTCGGAGGGCCTTGCTGACAAGTTCGACATCGCCGTGTACGGGACGGTCGTCGATGGCTTCCAGAATGAGTTTGAGCGTCTTTTGAGTGACGTTCAGAACATGACGTACAAGGGCGCTTTCGACGCCGCGACGGGTGACGTGTGTGCCGAGCTGAACATGTATGATGCTGCTGTGTCCTCGTCCTCGTGGCGCGAGGGCATGAGCGGCTCCAACATTGAGTGCAAGTTTGCTGGCGCGGCCAACATCGTGAGCGACGCTGGGTTCAACCCGGAATGCGTCGGAGACGGCGTTGACGGGCTGATAGTCAAACCCCACAATGTCGGCTCTCTTGTTGAGGCGATGCGTAGCGTCATCGAGGACCGTGGCTTGCTTGCGCGGCTGAAGCGAAACAGCTATGAGGATCGTGTTAATTACGATGTCGCGACATGGAAACGGGAGGTACTCGATGTCGTTTGCGGATAGCGTTGTTCCATTGTTGCTGGATAAAGAGGAATTTCTTTTCGATTCGATTACAGGTTGCAGATAAATGTCTTACCCAACGACCCCTAAGCAAATACATGCGAATAGAGAGCTTTCTACCTCTGGTTTGAGCGCCATACTTGTGCACAGGTTCAACATGGCGGATTTCTTGGCAATCGAGTTTGTGCTGTTGTTTGTTGTCAATTTCCTCTCGAACATTGGCCTGATCCCGAGTGCTTTTACTTATGTTTTCGACATCGTCAACATTTGCATCCTTCTTTCGAATGCTCGACTTATCGGAAAGCGAGTCGGCAATGAGCCGTTTTTCAATGTGCCTGTCGCCTTATTCGCGGTTATGGCTCCTTTGTCGGGAGTCATAAATACTATTGCGCCACAATACGTAATCTGGCAAGCGATATCCTTCAGTCGCTTGTTCGTCTGGATTTATCTCTTTCGTATTTTTTGGGACAAAGACTATATCAGGGCTTTTATGGGGTTCGTCTACAAAATGCAGGTGCCAAACGTCATCTTCGTTTTGATACAGTATTACGTATTGGGGCTTTTCCAGGATAATATCGGCGGTATCTTCGGGGTCGAAAGAGGTTGCAACGGAATCCTCAACGTGTATCTCTGTATTGTGGTGGCATGGGGGCTTAATCTCTATCTTGCTAAAGAGGGGCGGCTTTCGGGGCTGCTGCTGACTGTTTTATCGGCATTGTTAATTGCTGCCGTTGCTGAGTTGAAGTTCTTCTTCGTGGAATTCGCCCTCATTGTGGCTATATCTATCCTGTATGCGCGCGTTTCGCGCAAGACAATCGTCTCAGTGGCAGCAATTGCTCTCCTTATTGCTGCGGCATTGTCTGTTTTTGCAGCAATAAATCCGCTTCAATATGAAACATTGGTTGATTTTGATGCGCTTATGACGGAGGCGGATAATTCAAACATAGAGACAGGCTATGGCATTTCTCGTCTCAATGCCTTTTCTCAGATTAGTGAGCAATTTTTCAACGGGGATTTATTCACGATGATGTTTGGGTTTGGGTTTGGAAGCGCCAGCCAATCATCGATGCCCTTCTTCTGCTCGCCCTTCTTTGACTTGTATGGTTGGCTCAACTATCATTTTCTCACTTCCGCTATGGTCTTTATTCAATTGGGCTATATTGGCACCGTCTTATTTGTGATGCCAGTTGCGCTTTTATGCATCATGTTGATTGCTCGCAGGGGGAATATTGTACGAAAGGGCTTCGCCACTAGCGGCGGTTTTTCCATTGCAATGTGCGTCCTTTTCCTGATTAATTGTATGTATAACAACACAGCGGTTACTTATCCAGCCGTACTTTGGGCGCTTTCGCTTTGCGTTGGGCTATTCATTGTTTCCGAGATGCGTAGGGGTTAGATGTACATGAGCAATAAACCGGCGGTAAGCGTAATCGTTCCAATGTATAACACCGAGAGGTATCTTCGATGCTGTGTCGATAGCCTTTTAAAGCAGACGATTAATAATATCGAGATTCTTTTAGTGGACGATGGGTCCCCAGATGCCTGCGGTGAGATTGCAGAGCAATATGCGCGACTTGACGAGCGTGTGAAGGTTGTTCATAGGGAGAACGGTGGATTAGGACCGGCAAGGAACAGTGGGCTAGCGGTGGCGACAGGAGAATATGTCGGCTTTGTTGATTCCGACGACTGGGTCGAGGAAGACATGTACGAGCGGCTTTATCGCGCGGCAAAGGAGACTCAGGCGCAAGTCGTTTTCTCGAATCTGAAGCGTGTCGTGCATGGGAATTCCCAAAAGTGGTCTAGCCATCCTTTTGCTGGAAGGACCCTTTGTGGCGATAAGGAAATATTTGAGCTTCGGAGATCATTTTACGGTGCGCTTCCGAATAGGCTCAGGGAAGACCCCGTTCCTGTGTCGGCATGTCCGAATTTATATAGTCGCCAGCTTATCGAGGATAATGGAATTAGATTTCGCGCGATAAGAAGTGAAGACATACTCTTTAACACGGATATCTGCAAGGCAGCCGATTGCGTTGCTGCGTTAGATGGTGCCCCGTATTGTTATCGCAAGGACGATCAGGACTCCATTACTAAAACGTTTCGGGTTTCAACCATTGACTCCTTCTTCGTATTTTTTGAAATCCTGTTAGAAGAGTGCGGAAATGAGCCTGCTATCTTTCGAGGCGAGTGTTTCAAGAGGGCGGATAGAAGGATAATCGATTACACGAGAGGAATCTTGATTCTCATAGCCTCGGCATCTTTAACGGATTGCGAGAAAAGGAGACTTGCTGATGATGCCCTTGGCAGGCAAGTTTTTGTCTCTGCCTGCAAATCGTTCCCGTTTTGGCGACTGCCTGTTAAACAGGCAGTTTTCTTCGTATGTATGAAATATAAGATGATTGGCCTGGCGCTTTGCTTGGCTAAAGTAAGGAATGGGAAGCATGGGGCTTAAACACATGCTGAAGAAATTGATATTGGGACCTAAGACCTCTTCATTGGATTATGTTGCATACCTGCGCTCCTTGGGCATGACCATTGGCGACAATACCGTTATTTATTCGCCCAATTACTGCGTCATTGACCAGACGCGACCTTGGATGATTGAAATTGGGAACAACGTATCGATTACAACTGGCGTCACCATCCTTACACATGGCTATGATTGGAGCGTCTTCAAAGGTATGTACGGTGATGTTCTAGGCAGTGCAGGACGCGTGAAGATCGGCGACAACGTATTCATCGGCATGCACTCGACCATCCTCAAGGGCGTGACCATCGGCGATAACGTTGTGATTGGTGCCAATTCGCTTATCAACAAGGACGTGCCGGACAACTGCGTTGTAGTAGGAAATCCGCAGCGCGTGGTGTGTGACATCGATTCTTATTTGGAGAAGCGCCGTGCCGCCTAAGTCTCCGAGGCGGCGGATTTGTACGATTGCTGGCGGCGCAACTCGCCTGAAGGTAAGCGGGGGTGGTTCCTCCGAAATGCATTTTCAGCGAGTTCTTTTGGTTGTTCGAGTCGAGGGATACACGCGTGCTCAGCGACCCGTCTTTCGAGGCGACTATGGCCTTGCGCGGAACTCGCGGCATGAGCTACGAGCGGTTTATGCAGCATAAGCCTGAGTTTGAATCGTATGAGGATTTCATCGAGCACCTTGAGGGCATGCTTAGATGATTAGTCATTTGGTGTTAGCGGTGGTTTGGTGGCGGTAAAGATAAACAGATTGGCCAAGAGCGCGAAGGAGAGATACGGCGGGCTCTCCAAGGTTAAGAAGGCAACTCTTTGGATAACTCTGTGCAGCTTCCTGCAACGTGGGCTTTCTTTTATCACGGTCCCTATCTTCACTCGCTTGCTGAGCACCGCGGACTATGGTTCCGTGAGTGTTTACCAGAGCTGGGAAATGGTCGCTATGTACGTGGCCACCCTTGGCGTCACATACGGCGGCTTCAACAACGGTATGATACGCTTCAAAGATGATCGCGAAGGCTATACGACTTCCGTAGTTGGCTTGGTTCTTGCTCTTGGCGTACTCTGGATTGCGCTTTGCTACACCCTGTCCGACAACGTCGTGGCCCTTACGGGTATGCCGCTTATACTCGCATCTCTATTGTTCGTCGAGGTAATTGTTAAGGGCATCTACGATATTTGGGTGTCCAGGATGAAGTTCGACTATGAGTATCGGAAACTCGTTCCGGCTTCTTTGGTTCTTTCCATCGCGGTTCCCGCGCTAGGCATCCTATTTGTTGTGATGGCTAGCGATAAAGTTCTTGCTCGAGTTCTGTCTTTTGTGCTTGTCGAGGCGGCTTTTGCAATAGTCCTCGGTGGATGCATGCTTAAACGCAGCAAGCGCCTATTTAAATGGGAGTATTGGAAGTTTACCCTCCTGTTTAACATTCCCTTGCTTCCGCACTACCTTTCGCAAGTGGTACTAAGTTCCAGCGACCGCATTATGATTGCGAACATGTGCACCGCATCCGATGCAGGCATCTACAGCATCGCCTACTCGGCGGGAATGATCATGACGTTGCTCACCAATTCCCTGAATTCGACCGTCGTCCCATGGCTCTACCGCGCTCTGGCCGCCAAAGAGCTCAGGAGAATCGGCAAGACGAGCATCACGGTTCTCGGGGGTTTGGCTTTGATCGTGCTCGTTGTTGATATCCTGGCCCCGGAAGTCGTCGCTATCCTGGCTCCCGGGGAGTATAGTGAGGCAATGACGCTTGTTCCCGTCATCGCCGCGAGTGTGTTCTTCATGTTCATGTATTCGTACTGCTCAAACATTGAGTTTTATTACGAGAAGACTGGCCTTGCCACCGTCGCTTCTGTGCTCGCTGCAGTGCTTAATGTTGCCCTCAACGCCGTGTTTATTCCTTTGTTTGGTTATCGCGCTGCGGGCTATACAACCTTGGCGTGCTATGTGGCGCTCGGCGCTGCTCACTACATTTTCTCTCAAAAGGTCGTGCGTGCAGAGGTGGGCTCTGCTGTCCTCAACGGCGCCGCCGTGTGGGGGCTCGCCCTTGTCTTCACTACGTTTTCTCTTGTCTTGCCGATTCTTTATCCGCACCCCGTTGTCCGTTACGCCGTATTCGGCATCGCCGTCGTCGCGGCTGTTGTGTTCCGCAAAAAAATTGTCGCAAAGGTTAAGGAGTTTAAAGGTTGATGAATCCTGCCCTGAAACAAGTCATCTACGTGTCGACCATCATCGACTCGCATAACTACGGGACCGTGCTGCAGGCGGTTGCAACTCGCGATGTCCTCGAGCACTACGGCCGCCCCGTTTTCATAGACTATTGCCGGCCGCATTGGACAACTAAGGGCTGGATACAGTCGTACATGGACAACGCCAATCGAAGCGCGCCCGAGAGGCTTGCTCGTCTCGTCGCGAATGCGCCGGTTAGGCATAAGTCCTCGACGCTGTTTCGCTCCTTTGTCGAGCGAGAACTTGAGCTGTGCTCGTCAGCGCCGTACCTTGCCCGCGGCGAAGGGCTCGATTCGAACGCTGTGTATTGCGTGGGTAGCGATCAAACGTGGAACATCGAGTGCAACTATGGCATCGATCCAGTGTATTTTCTCAAGAACGTACCCGAGGATTACAAGAAGGTGGCTTTCTCGGCGAGTTTCGGGCGCCCTAGCCTGAGCGCCGAGGAAGCTGCACTTACGAAGCCACTGCTCTCGCAGTTTGACGCTATCTCGGTACGCGAGAGCTCGAGTGTGGCAATTTTGGAGGGAATGGGGCTTAGCGGCACAGCTCTTAAGGACCCTGTGCTGCTCTGCCGACCGGAACTTTGGCGCGAGCTCGCGGCGGGCGTTCCCGCTGCAGCGGACGGTTACGTGCTTGTTTACATGCTCAACGACAATCCTGACATGTGCGCGTTTGCCCGAAATCTCGCTGAGCGCGAGGGGCTGTCCGCCCGCATCGTGACGTTCAACCCCCTGAAACGCGCGCCCAGGGGGCTTGAGGGCGTTTGCCTTCCGAAGCCCGAAGAGTGGGTCGCGTCGTTCCGCGACGCCTCCTACGTGGTGACGGATTCCTTCCATGGCACTTGCTTCTCGCTTCTGTTCGAACGTCCGATGGTTGTATTCGATCCGCCCAAGTTTTCGGTACGTCTCAAAGATGTGCTTGGGGACTTTGCGCTCGCCGACAGGCGAGCTGCCGATGGGCGCAATCCGATGGATATTGCCGATGCGACAATTGATTGGAGTGCGGTACGCGCGTGCAAGGAGAGATCCGCGAAAGAGGCGAGGACGTTTCTCGACAGTGCGTTCGGAACATGTGTCGAGGTGGGACAGAATGGCAGATAGCGCTTCTCGGTCGCGCATGACGTGTCTCGCGGCTGTTGACTGCGATGACGATGAGCTCATGCTGTCATCGTCGGGCGGAGCCTTTTCGGTCCTAGCGCGAAGGGTGATCGCTCGCGGTGGTGTTGTGTATGGTCACGCTTTTGATGATTGCCTCCATGTCGGCTGCGTGCGGGCGGAGAGCATCGACGAGCTTTCGGCGATGCGTGGTTCCAAATATGTCCAAAGCGATATGGGCGACGCGATTGCGAGCGTCGGGCGCGATCTCGGCGCAGGGCGTGAGGTCCTGTTCAGTGGGACGCCTTGCCAGATAGATGGATTGCTCGCGTTTCTCGGTGGCCCACGGGATGGTCTGCTCACTGTGGACATTGTCTGCCACGGGGTGCCTAGTCAGGCGTTCTTCGCTGACTGTATGGGGGAGGAGTTTGCCGATCGGCTGCTTTCGCTCCGCTTCCGCGATAAGCGTGAAGGCTGGGGCTGTGGTGGTGGTAGTGCCACTATTCTCCATGCCGGGATTGAAAAGGATGTGCCTTTCTCGCCCGAGATCTCGTATTACTACAAGCGCTTTCTTGCCGGAGATGTGTATCGCGAGAGCTGTTACAGGTGCCCCTATGCCGGCGGCGAGCGTCCTGGCGACTTCACCATCGGCGACTTTTGGGGCATCGATGTTGGCAGTTCGGGTCTCGATGCTCGCCGTGGAATTTCCGTTGTCATTGCTAACACTTTGAAGGCGGAAGGGCTCATCCCCTACATAAAGAGTGAAACCTCGTGGGCCGAGCGTCCTCTTGAGGAAGCAGTACATGGCAATGACCAGCTTATGCATCCAACTCCTCGGCTCGAGCCTCGTGATGTAGTGCTCAAGCGCTGGAAAGAGGAGGGCATTGGGGCTCTCGAGAACGAGTATCGTCGATCAACGACGCTTTCTTCCAAAAAATGGCTCGCCAAGAGAGCTGTCAAGAAGTTTCTGAAAGGAGTATTCGGCCGATGACGGAAAAGAAGGTCCCCGTCTTGTTCTCCGACGGCTCGGAGTGCTGCGGCTGCAGTGCTTGCTACGCTGTCTGTCCCAAGGGCGCCATCAGTATGATTCCGAACCGCTATGGGTTTTTGTATCCTGAGATTGATGAGGTTGCTTGTGTGTGTTGCGGCAAGTGCCTTAGTGTTTGCGCGTTCAAGAGGAAGCTTGTCTGATTGGCGGGTCATGCTGCTATTGCTGATGCGGGAAAGCTAGGGTGGACCGTTTCGACTGGAAAAGATGTCGGCGGGCGCTTGGAATAAGGCATCGTTAATGTTATTGTGCGCTTTAGGTCCGCGGCTAGCATGGCTACCCTTTAAATGGAGACGCTTCAAGATTGCGGCGAAGTCCTATTCGCTACCACTGTTACTTCCGCGCGCATATCAACGCCGTTTGCTTTGAAACACGACTTTCTCATGCGAAAAGCCGGCAGCTTTCCGGTTATGGATCGATGTTCTGGTTCTGCATGGCGTGCGGATGCTGGCCGTATGCGGCGATTCGACGATTCCATTCGATTGTCGACTTCGCCTGCTTGTCGATTGCGCTCTTGGGCGGATTGTACTCGCGCATCGCATCCGACCGGGTGGTACCGTCAATAGTTTTGCGCACTTTTAGCTAGCCGTCAGCACGACTGCTCTTTGAGAAGCGACACGTCCAGGTAGCGGCGGGACCCCGCTCGCTGTCGGCGACGTACTTCAGGCGGGCGGCCACCAGCATGAGTGCGGGCTTGCCGTCGGGAAAGGTGCCGACAACGCGGGTGCACCGGCGTATTTCCCTGTTCAGGCGTTCGATCGCGTTGTTCGTTCGGATGCGCCGCCAATGCTCGCGCGGCATCTCGCAGTACGCCAGCGTCTCGGCATACCCGCAGCGCACCACCTTGGCGACCTCTTTGGGCCGCATCGATTCCAGGTCGTTGGCCTCGGCCTTGGCGGCGGCCGCCTCGCGAGACTCCATCGCGCGGATCGCCTTGAGCATGGCCGCCGCCTGCGGCCTCTTCGATTTCGGAACCTTGGCGAGGACGTTGCGGTAGAAGTGCACGGTGTAGCGCTGGTATTTGGCGCCAGGGAAGACCTCGGCGATCGAGTCGACCATGCCGGCCGCCTTGTCGCCCACGAACATGCGCACGCCGCGCAGCCTGCGGGACTTGAGTCGCGACAGGAAGTCGCGCCTGCATTCCGACGACTCGGTGAAGCCCTTGGCGCAGCCAATCACCTCGCAGTAGCCGTCCTCGTTCACGCCAATCGTCACCATCACCGCCACATTCTCGTAGGAGCCGCCCCAGCTTCGCTTCAGGTAGATGCCGTCGACGTAGATGTACGGGTATCCGCAGGTCAGGGGCCTGCATCGCCACTCCTCGACCGCCTTTAAAGCCTTGTCGTTGAGATTGGAGACCGTGCCGGCGGAGACGCCCGCGCCCCACAGGATCTCGCTGACGTCCTCGATGCGGCGCGTGGACACCCCGGCCACGCGCATCTCGATGATGGCCTCCTCGACGCTGGTCTCGCGCCTCTTGTAGCGCTCGACGACGGCGGTGGCGAAGCGCATGCCCTTGAGCTTGGGCATCTTGATCGTGACCTGGCCCGACGTCGTGATGAATCCGCGCTCGTAGTGGCCCTCGCGGTATGCCGCCCTTTCGTCGGCGCGCTCGTACGGCGCCGCGCCGACGAGCTGGTCGGTCTCTTCGTCGAGCATCGAGATCGGCCTGGACGTGGTCCGCTTCCTAGCATGATTGAGTTTGGCGCTCGGGGCATGCTGGCGGTGCGCGTCGTGTCGTTCTCTGCCCTGGACGTGTTCGGCATTCGAGATAAGCAAAGTGATTTATGTTACCAAGTCAGGCGCGTAACCTTGCTCTGCCGCAAATGCGCGCATGGCGTCTATGGTCTCCGCTCGCCGTTGTAAGGTCCGGTTGCGTGCATTGAACGCGCAGGCTCTTATCGGTCCTTAGCAGCTCGATTGTTGAGAAGTCCAGCTTCTTTTTGACGGCTGCTTCCGAAGCTGCACAGTCCACAGTTCAACTTGCGTCCTGCTTCTGATCTAGGGGCTATTTCATGTCTTCTTTCTTGAAGGATGTCGACAGCATCATAAGGAGAACGTCATTTACTAGCCTGCCTCTAAAGTTGCAAAGAGCGGTAAATGCTGATTTGCTCAGTAGCTCCATTTCCTCAGCGGCAATGCGGCCCTTTTCTGGGGGACAGTGGACAATCAAGCCGCATCGCGCACTCTTGTTTCTGACGACGTTTTGAAAGTCATCGTTATTTAAGTAGCCGTAAACGACAATGAGCAAGAGCGCATCTCTGGTTTTTGATAGCTGCTTGTTCGATATATGCAAGACATTCTTTCTCTTGATCAAGCCTGAGCTCGAGAGGTCTTCTTCGAGGTCGCGATAGTCATCGCTGTCCGATACGACCATTATTTTCTTCCCGTAAAGTGCGAGCCCGAATCGCCATGCCGCCTTGCCCACGCGCGAAATTGCTCCTACGGCTAGGACGACAAGCGATAATACTCCTATGACAGCGAAAAAGCTCGAAAGAACGTTCCATGCGGAGTATGCGGTTGATACCGCGTTGCTGAAATCCATGTGCCTTACCTACTCAACATTGATAAAAAACGGATTGCTCCAGCGAACGCAGGCACCTTTGCGTATCATGAAGCACTGCACGTAGTGTTTGCCTGTATACGCTGTCTCCTCGCGCCTCGAAGTCTTTCCCGCGTTGGGCTTCTCGAATCCACCTCTGCGACAGATGCGCATAGCCTCTTCGCCGGTGTTCGTGACCTGCCATTTTACGGCCCCATTCTTCACCGGACCGCAGTTAACCTTGTATACCACCGTTGAGCCTTTGGGTATAGCGGGGCCATCATTGGGCAAATCGAATGTTCCCCGGAAGGCAGCGTGACCGTTGCCGTAACGGTTGCATTCGGCTTGGGCGCCTGCATGGGATAGTCAAGCTTTTGCCTGTGGCCAACATTGAGCGCGATGCCTTGGCTAGGGGTCGTCGCAAGAGATGTAAAGTTGCTTAATCCGCTTCCTGCGGGGAAGTTGTCACCGAGAATGCTCCTCCATATATCGTTTCCGGTGCCGTCCTCGGCCAAAAGCGTGAGGTGCTGGTTCAGCTTATCCACGAACTGAGTAAAGTCGGAATGCTGATACTTCGCTGCGAGATTGTTGCCGCTTATCGCGGGGTCTTCAATAAAGGGCACACGGCCTGAGTCAAGCTCGTCGACGTATGCGGTCGCGAGGTTCGCCATCGTTTGCATGACGCGTTCCTCGATGGTCAGCCCCGTTTCCGGCAAGTTGTCTGCAATCATCTTCTCCAGGGTGATGCCCTTGGGAAATCTTGCCCATGATGGACAATTCTCCCTGCGCCACCATTTCATGATTTTCACCAGGGGCTTGTAGTTGCCGTCGAACTCCTGGTTGACTTCAGTGGACCAGCGGATATGCCTTTTGGGATTGGTTTGCTTCCAGGTCCCATCGCTGCAGGAGCCAATGTGTAGAAGGCCTTCTTCGTCCTTGACCAAGGGCACCACATCCAGGTGGAAGTTTGCCGTGTCGATTCCCACGGAATGCGTTTGGATTCTAGTGTTCTGATAGCAGCTGCGCTCTCGAATAGACTGCTCGAGCTCATGCAATACGGTGTATGGAGAATCGCTAGTTGAGCGGTTGGTTTCGACGATGATGTCAATATCGCAGCTATCCGAATCTTTTTCTGGACGAATGAAGGTCTGCTTGGCGTATGATCCCGAGAGGAAGGTGTCGACGTGGGTGCTGCGGTAGCTATCGCACGTTCTAAGATGCTCTCTGAGGTTGCGTTGCAGGCTGCTCGCCTTGTCGGTCGTGGACTTACTCGGATTGATATCCCTCAAGAATGATTCAAAGTCTGCGCTACTGGCCATATACCGCCCTTCCAAACAAATAATATAGTGTTTGAGACTATATCAGCATGGTCACAATTAACAACATATAGGTATTATGCAGAATTAAATACGCAACATATTGTATGATTGTATCTGTGTCTTGCATATATTTTGATGCTCGGGCAAAAGGGGCTTGCCTCATTATCAACTGCTCACCAAAACTTAGACGAAAAAGCTTCTTCAAGTTGGACTGGTCAAGGTTTCTTGGACGGAAAAAATAAGCTTCTTCAGGCGACGTCTCGTTCTAGGTCGCACGGGGCGTTATAGCCGATCGATGGGCGCATCCTCCGCCTGTTGCAGCAGGGCTCGATGTATTTGAACACGTCCTGCTTCGCCTTCTCCCTCGTCTTGTAGCCCTTGCCGTTCACCAGCTCGCGCTTGAGCGTCTTGAAGAAGGATTCCGCGAGCGCGTTGTACCATGGGTTGCCCGGCCGCGACATGGATTGGGCTATTCCTGGGACTCGAGGCGGCGCTGGAATGCCCGGGAAGCGTGCTGGGAACCCTGGTCGTCGTGGAAGACGAGGCTGAGAAGTCGTCGGGCGGGCTCTCCCTTCCGATTGCCTGCTCGAGCGCATCCGTGGCCAGCTTCTCGGTCACGCGCCCGGACATCGACCAGCCCACGACCTTCCTGTGGAACGCGTCGATCGCGGCTGCGAGGCAGAGCCATCCTTCGCCCGTCCCGATGCAAGCGATGTCGCCCATCTCGACCGTCTTCGCGCGTTTGTGCTTCCTGCTCGCCCCCTTCGCCTGCAGTCCCGGCTTCCGCATGACGGCGGGCTCCCGTTTCTCGCTGGCGACGATGCCGTCGCGCCTGAGCTCGCGGCTGATCCGGCGGTACCCGTAGCGGCCCTTGCGAAGATCGAACCTCTCGGCGACGAAGCCCTCCAGGGCCTCCCGCTCGATCCGTGCGTTGGATTTCCTCTGGTGGAGGGGAAGCTGCGGTCATGAATGGCGGATGTCGCCGCGTCAGCGGGCCGCCGAGGGGCTGGGCTGCCCGTACTGTTCGGGCCATCGCGTGCTCGTCGGTTTCAACGACCTCGCGAGCCAGCATCCTGAGCTCGTGGCTGAGTGGGATCGGGATCGCAACGGCGACCTGAGGCCCGACGGCATCGTCTCCGGCAGCGCGAGGAGGGTCTGGTGGAGATGCGGGCGTGGGCACGCATGGCAGATATCCGCCTACAACAGGACCGGCGGCGCCGACCGCGGTTGCCCCTACTGCGGCGACCGCAAGGTGCTGAAAGGCTACAACGACCTGAGGACGACGCATCCCAAGATCGCGAGGGAGTGGAACAAGGAGCGCAACGGCGACCTGAAGCCGACCGACGTGATCGCCAGCTCCAGCAAGCGCGTCTGGTGGAAGTGCAAGGAGGGCCACGAGTGGTCCGGCCTCGTAGTGAACCGAGCGCGCAAGGGCAAGGCGGGACTGAACTGCACCCCAAAACTTGGACGGCTTCAATAAAGACTACGCCACTAGGGACT
>OLPL01001209.1_pt1 | contig 16604 bp, 10 predicted proteins | sample 1673211 | NCBI WGS metagenome assembly OLPL01 (sample SAMEA3136766, study PRJEB25190) | human gut metagenome | reverse complement strand
CGGCACACAATCCGTTTCCCTGTCTGTCACATCATTTTTAATTATTTGTCGCTGTCGTTATCGATGGCTGCTGTCTCGATCACAAATTTGACATTTCCATCCATGCCGGTGGATTTTCCACTGAAGGAAGTGTAAGCATTGTCATCGGAACGGATCGCATCGAAGCGGTCCATAAGATCCTGAAGATCATCTTCTACAAGATCAGACAGTTTCTTAATACCTTCGTCGTCAAATTTCTTGGTTCCGTCTGCCAGCTCTTTTGCTCCATCAGAAAGACTCTTGATACCATCCTTAACCTGTGTGCTTCCGCTGCTTAGTGTAGCAGTTCCGCTTACAAGCTGCTGTGCACCGGATGCAAGCTGTGCCGCACCACTTGTCAGTGTACCGCTGTTTGCTGAAAGCTGGGATGCTCCGCTTGTCAGCGTACCGCTGTTTGCTGAAAGCTGAGATGCTCCGCCTGTCAGTGTCTTGCCACTTGTCTCAAGCTGTGTTGCACCTCTCTTGATCGTCCTGTTGTTCCTTGTAAGCTGTTTTGCACCGGAAAGAAGCTGGTCGATACCTTTCAGGAGAGTGGATTTATAACCAGTCTGTAAAGCTTTTGCTCCGTCTGCCAGTTTTTTTACACCTGTCTGGAGATCTGTAACATTCTTATTGTTTTCTCCCAGAATGTCCGGAAGCTCTTTTGCAAGTGCTCCAACCTTCGTCGCTACTGCACCGGCCGCAGCCTCCAGAGATGGCTGTTCCTTACTTCCGACTGTTCCCATCGCCTGCAGTGTCTGTGCTCCTTTCGCCAGTTTCTGCGCATCTTCACCTTCAACTAACGTGGTAAGACCTGCATCAATTTTATCTAGTTTCGCCTTGATTGTCGCCAGATTTGCTGCTGTCTGTTCATCATTCTGTTTCTGTGTATCATCCGCATTCAGTGTTGCAAGACCGCTTTCAATCTGAGACAAACCGCTCTGAAGCTGTGCTGCGGCATCACCAACTGCAGCAGCCTGTTCACTCTGTGAGCTGACTGCTCCTGCTGCCTCCTGTACGGCTGCTGCCTGCTCATTCAGTCCGGAAACCTGACCGGCATGTGCTTCCAGACTTGCCACACCGCCCTGTGCGGTAGCCACACCACCGGAAATTGCACCGATTGCACTCTGTACTGCACTGTTTACAGCAGCTGCTGTTGCTTCATCCATGGAAGAAGTATCAATACTGCTTAAGATATCAATTGCGGAGCTTGCACTGTCCAGACCTGCTGAGATCGTACCTGCATCTCCCTGAAGAGCATCGCCGGTTCCTGCTGCCGCACTGACTGCACTTGCTGCTGCGTTTAACTGATCTGCTGCAGAAGTTCCTGCTACAGCTGATACAGAGTTTGCTGCTGCCTGTGCAGTTGCAAGACCATCTTCAATCTGCTGTGTACCTGCTGCCGGAGAACTGCTGCCACCTGGAACCATACTGTCAACCTGCTTTTTCAGGGCATCTATATTGTCTTTCGCACTTTTTACTCCCGGCATATAAGAATTAAGTAGTCCATTTGCCAAATCGCCTGTACTTTTTGCAAAGCTCTGTGTACTCTGTGCAAATGTAATGATATCACTTAAATCCTGCGGTAAAGTCTCTAAACTTCCAGCCAATTTTTCGACCAGTCCGGAAACCTTTGTATTTAATTCATCCGTGCCTTCTACCAGATCATTAATTCCCGGCGTGAACTCTTTGGCAAGACCATTCTTTAATGTCTGAATTCCTTTCTGAAGAGCAGCAGTTCCATCTACATAAGTTTTTACACCAGAAGTCAGGGTATTGCTTCCTGCTACATACTGACTTACACCACTTGTCAATGTATCTGCTCCTGCCACATACTGACTTAAGCCGCTTGTCAATGTATCTGCTCCTGATGTATAAGAAGATACACCGCTGCTGAGTGTTGACGCACCACTTGACAGTGTGCTGACACCACTTGACAGTGTTCCGATACCGGAATCAAATTCCTGATATTTCTCATCGAGAGTAGATGCACCGTCTGAAAGTTCTTTGCTTCCATCAACCAGCTTAGTTGCTGCATCAGTCAGATCATCCATAGAATCTTTCAGGTCATCCAGTCCGTCTACATCATTCAGATCAAGAGAATTAAGAAGATCTGCCAGAGCAAATGTAAAAGTAGAACTCATGCTGAAATCTGTAACATCTGCTTCCATTGTAAATCCTTCCGGAATATCCAGATCAATATCTTCATCAATGCTCTTGAGATCAAGGCTGTCTGCCAGTCCCGGCATTCCGACGCCGATTGCGATGTTTCTCTGTCCGTCGGAAAGTACTTTACCATTGTCGATCGTAACATTTGTGAAGTTATCGGTAGGAAGAATCATTGCTGTTGCCATAACAAACGGCGCATATACCTCAGTTGTTTTCTTTCCTACTTTTGTTTTGTTCTTAACGTTATTTGTATAGTTTACTTCGATCTTTAAATGACCACTTTTACCGCCGAGATCACTTGGACTTACCTGTACACCGTCCAGATAATATTTGATTTCCATAGATACAGGAAGATCTTTATTCGTAGTTCCCTGATAATAAATGTCTTTGTCCTCTGTATTCCATGTCAGATTGGAACCATCCTGTTCAAAAGTCTCATCACCTTTGACATTCTTGATATCTTTCAGATCAGATTCATCACTTAAATCTCCTGCTGATGCAGAATTTTTCAGCCAGTCGGATACTGTAATATCTTCCGGTGTTCCGTCTGCTGCCGCATTTACATATACGGTCTCTTCTTTTGAAATATCTGTATCTGCCGCAAGTACCGGGCTCACACCCATTACCATTGTCATTCCTACTGCCACAGAAGCTGCCACTACTTTTTTTCTGTTTCTGTTCATGTTCTACGACTCCTTTTCCAGCCATTGGCTTCATTTATATGTTTCAATCATCATGTACGTGTTTTGTTATTTCTTATCCGGTAAAAATCCTTTGGATGTATGAACAATGATCGGGTCAAATACCATAAACATTGCCGGCAGAATCAGCAATACTACGATCGTACTGATCACCGCACCTCTTGCAAGAAGGGTACAGATGGAACCAATCATATCAACCTGTGAATAAAGGGCAACACCGAATGTTGCGGCAAAGAAACTGCATCCACTGACAATAATTGACTTCATAGAGAATTTATGTGCAATGGAAATCGATTCTTTCTTTGTCTTCCCGAGGTGCCTCTGTTTCTGGTAATTACTTGTCATCAGGATCGCATAGTCAACAGTTGCTCCCAGCTGGATCGCGCCAATAACGATACTTGCCACGAATGGAAGTGTTACTCCCTGATAATAAGGAATCGCCATGTTTACAAAAATCGCAAACTCAATAACTGCCAGAAGGATGAACGGCAGTGAGATTGATTTGAATACAAACAGGATGATCACAAAGATTGCTGCCATGGAGAGAATATTTACTCTCTGGAGGTCTACGTCTGTCGTATCCTGAAGGTCTTTCATCAATGGTGCTTCACCGATGACCATAGATTCCGGACTGTAAGATTTGACGATCTCCTGAATCTTGTCAAGCTGTGCGTTACATTCATCTGTTGCTGATGAATATTCAGAGCATACAAACTGCACTTCATAATTATCGGATTCAAGCATTTCCCTGATATTTGACGGAATCATGGATTCCGGGAAAGTCGGTCCGATCAGGGAGTTCATACCCAATGACCATTTTACACCGTCAACTTTATCGATCTTGTCAAGCATCTGTGTCTTCTGTTTGCTGTCCAGTCCGTTTTTCAGAAGCACCATATGTACGGTACTCATATCGAAGTCTTCTTTCAGTTTATCATTGGCAACATTACTTGCCAGTGTGGAAGGAAGAGATTTGTCGATGTTGTAATAAATCTGTGTATGGTTGTTTCCGTAAATTGCAGGATACAGAAGTACAAGGAAAATAATCAGCCATACTTTGTAATGTTTTGTAATAAATCCGGAAGCTTTATCAAGACTCGGGATCAGTGCTTTGTGTTTTGTCTTCTCGATTGCTCCGTCAAATACAAGGATCATTGCCGGGAGAACAGTAACACAGCAGATAACGCCGATGACAACACCTTTTGCCATAACGATACCCATGTCACGTCCAAGTGCAAAGGTCATAACACAGAGTGCAAGGAAACCGGCAATTGTTGTAACAGAACTTCCTGCTACAGATTTGAATGTATCTCCGATCGCATGTGCCATCGCACGTTCTTTTTCATCGTATTTCTTCTTATAAGCTTCAAATGAGTTCAGAAGGAAAATGGAATAGTCCATTGTTACACCAAGCTGAAGCACTGCTGTCAGTGATTTTGTAATGTAGCATACCTGACCGAAGAAAATATTGCTTCCGAGGTTATATACAACCGCAAGGCCTACGCTGATCAGGAACAATACCGGAATTACCAGTGAATCCATCGCAAGAAGCAGAACCAGAAGTGAAAGACACGCAGCAATCACAACGTAGATCGGCATCTCTTCCAGGGCAATGTTCTTGATGTCGGTTACGACACCTGACATACCACTGATGTAGCACTGCTCATTTGCAATCTTACGCATATCTGTAACTGCTTCCATCGCAGCATCAGAAGATGTCGTATTATCAAACAGTGCGATCATCATCGTTGCATCTCCAGTGAAGAATGCATCTTTGAATTTGTCCGGGATCATACTTATCGGAATGCTCAAATCTGCAACACTGTCATACCAAAGCACATCTTTTACGTGATCCACATCCTGAAATTTTTCTTTTAATGCGGCTACGTCTTTCAGGTCCATATTTTCTACGACTACCATAGAGAATGCACCCATTCCAAATTCATCCACCATGATGTCCTGACCTTCTACTGTCTCCAGAGAATCCGGCAGATAACTTAAAATATCGTAGTTGACTCTCGTTGCTGCCATTCCCAGGAATGATGGTATCAGCAGAAGCATACTGATTATTACGATCAGGACTTTATGCTTCGCAATCCATTTTCCAACCTTAATCATCATGTCCTCCTTATTGACTATCTTTCTCATTTATGACTATTAGTCACTTTTTATTCATACAGAGTTATATACCAAAACTGACCATTAGTCAATATACGTTTTGACCAATGTGTCCAAAAATTCTTTTGTATTTTTTGTAATATTGACTTTCGGTCAGTTTTGACTATAATAAATAACGAAGTTGTTTTCGTAATTTAGAGGGAGGTTTTCTGATGGGAAAAGTAGAGTCAAATAAAAAACAGAAAAAAGATGCTCTGTTTAACACTGCATTTGAGCTTTTTACCACAAAGGGCACAAACAAAACTACGATCTCAGATATCGCAGATAAAGCCGGTGTCGCCAAAGGAACCTTCTATCTGTATTTTAAAGATAAATATGATATCAGGAACAAATTAGTTTCCTATAAAACAAAAGAACTTTTTTACCGGGCCTATCAGTCGGTTCTCGAACATGAAATTTCAGGATTTGACAACCAGCTTCATTTTATGGTTGATTTTATTCTGGACAGTCTCGAGCAGGATTATGCCCTTCTTGTTTTTATCTCCAAGAATCTTTCATGGGGTGTTTTTCAGGCAGCTCTCGATGATAAAATGCCGGACAGTGATCAGCAGTTTTATCAGCAGTATCTTGAATTAATAAAAAAAGATGGCCGTACTTACGACCATCCTGATCTGATGCTTTTCTCTGTTATTGAGCTTGCAAGCTCCACCTGCTACAGCTGCATTCTTTATCAGCAGCCGGTTTCACTTACCGAATATCGTCCTTATCTGCACCGGACGATTGATGCAATCCTGACAAGTTTTGAATCAAAGGGACTTTAATTTTCCCTCCTGCTGCGCTTTTTCAAGAAGTTCCACAATTCTGTGATTTGCACTTCCTATAATTATACCTGCATTGATAACACTTTCGCAGGAATCCATCAATTTCACAGCCTCTTCAAATGTCTGGTCGCTTATTTTCTCAAAAGGCTTTTCAGTTACTGTCTGTACTGCCAGAAGTCGTGCAAGCTGATAATCAATGTCATTCGGGTACAAAACCCCTGCCGCAAAAGGTATATTCTTACGCTGCAGCCTCCTGTAAACCGGTATTCCGCTTCCCCCGGAAGATATCACAAACACTTTTGGTTCTCCCTCTGGTCTCGGAAGTTCCAGACTACCGAAGACCGGGTCAAAATACCCATTATCTATTCCATACAGCTCTCTGATCGTCTCCTCCTGAAAAATAGTTTCCGGTTTGCCGCAATGAGCAATCCTGTCGCCTTTGACGCAGATAATTTTATCTGCTACTTTTTCAGCCAGATCAATCTCATGAAGAGACATAATTACCGTAATTCCTTTTTTCTTCGCCATATTCCTGAGAATTGAGAGTAATTCCAGTTTATAACGTACATCCAGAAAAGATGTCGGCTCATCCAGAACAATAATCTCCGGTTCCTGACAAATTGCTCTTGCCAGAAGAACCCTCTGACGCTGTCCGTCACTGATCGCATTAAAATCTCGTTCTCCAAGTTCCTGCGCATGAACCGCTTCCATAGCTTCGTCAACCTTTTGTTCGTCTTCTCTGCTTAAGATTCCCAATTTTCCGGTATATGGATAGCGTCCTGTCGCAACAATGTCATGACAGGTCATAAGTTCCGGCTTCATACGGTCAGTCAGAACAACCGCCATTTTAGTAGACAAATCTCGGAACGAAAGTTTTGTCAGATTTTCCTCTGCAATTGTCACATTTCCAGAAATAAGCTTTAACTGACGTGTGATACTTTTCAGAATTGTGGACTTGCCTGCACCATTGGGGCCGATCAGCGTCACAATTTCTCCTTTTTCAATTCCGATACAGATATCATGAATCAGTGCTTTCCCATTGTAGCCGACTGCCAGATTATCCATATTTATATATTGATCTGTCATATCATTGTTTTCCTTTCTGGCGTTTCAACATCATTGCAATAACTACCGGCGCACCAAAGATTGATGTCACAGTACTGATATTCAGTTCCAGCGGTGCAAAAGCAGTTCTCGCAATCAGGTCACTCAGCATACAAAAAACAGCACCTCCCAGGAATGTCCCCGGTATAACAACAAGTGGTCTGGATGTATTCAGTGCCTGTTTTACCAGATGCGGGACTGCAATACCTACGAAAGAAATCGGTCCTGCAAATGCAGTTACCGTCGCAGACAACACACTTGACAAAAGAATCAGCGTTACTCTGAATACTCTTATGTTTACGCCCATGCTCTGCGCATAGGCTTCTCCCAGCTGATAAGCCCCAATTGGTTTTGAAAGCATAAAGGTTAGTATAACCGCCACTGCAATGATCAGTGCTGATATTTTTACATTACTCCAGCTCATACCGGAGAAACTTCCCTGTGACCATCCATGAAGGTTTACAATATCAGAGTCTTCTGCAAAAGTAATCATAAAATCCGTAATCGCAGAGCATATATACCCGATCATGGTACCTGCAATCAACAGTGTTGCCATATGCTTAATCTGTCTGGATACCAGAAGAATAAATCCGGTTGCAATAAGTGAACCGATAAAAGCTGCGATTACCAGTGTATAAGAAGATACTTTGTTAAATTTTTCAAGGAAATAGATCATTGCCAGCGCAACTACCATCTTCGCTCCGGATGAGATTCCCAAAAGATAAGGGCCTGCAATGGGATTCTCAAAAAAGGTCTGAAGCAGAAAACCCGAAAGAGAAAGCGCACCGCCCAGAATCGCCGCCATCAAAAGACGTGGCATTCGAATCTTCCATATAATGTTGTATTCTGTCTGTGCTCCTTCCCTCAGAAAAATAATCTTCAAAATACGGGAAACCGGAATATTTGTAGTACCTGTGTTGATATTCAGAATCAGAATTGCAAAAAGTGCTGCTGCCATTACTGCAAATACTACTGCATAACGCGAACGCCGCCGGAAATTTTCCATATGGAAGCTTCCGGTGCTTCCGTCTGTTTGTGATTTCATCATGACCGCTCCTATAATTAGTTGATTTTTGTTATAAATGTCATCTGGCTTTCATCCCCGTCTGTAAGCATCAGATGAAGATCCGTGATCATATTTCCTACTATATCCGTTGCCTGATAAAGATATTTACCTGCGCACCAGACGTTTCCCTCTTTGACTGCCTTAAAGTCAGCAAAAAGTTCACTTTTCTGCAGGAGCTCGTCCACGCTGTTGATCGGGTCATCAATGGTTCCATTGTATACCAGATAATCCGCATCAATTGCCTGAGTATAAAATTCTTCCATCGTCATCGGCACAGAAGAACGTTTTGTTTCTTCTTCGGAATCAACCTGTGTCGGCACATAACGTCCACCGGCGATTTCAATCATTTTGGGAACATAATCTGTCGGTTTTCTTACTACTACAGAACCATCACTGCTGATATAAAAGAATGCAACGGTTTTTTCGGTATTTTTGAAATCTTTCAGATCTGAAATAACTTTCGCCTGTTCATCAAAAAATGCCTTTGCTTCATCCCTCTTATCAACCATCTCCGCATAAACTTTGATCCACTCCGTTCTTCCAAGAGGATGATTTTCATAGCTGGAACGATCTGTAAAAACAGGAATTCCCATCTGTTCGATCATTTCCTGAACTTTCGGAGTATGCAGGATCATGGTTGATTCGATTGCCAGATTACAGCCGGAATTTACAAGCAGCTCGTAATCCGGTTCACTGTACTTGCCGGCAAAAACAATGCTTCCATCTTCCATGGCCTGTTTTGCCGCCTCTACATACCAGCCAGACTCCTGAAGGGAAGAAAATTTGATATTGTCCAGTGCATCCAGCGAAGAAAACAATGACATAGCCGAAGTTGCTGCCAGATAAATATTATCCAGCGGTTTCTGAAGCACTACGATATCACTGTCCAGACCGTCCGGTGCTGTTTTTCCCTCCGGCACAAGCAGGAACTGTCCGCTGTCCGGTACATCGATCAGAGTGTAATCATCATTGTAATAATATATATGGAAACATTCTGCAAAATCGTTCTGCATTTCCGATTCAAATGTCAGTCCCGGAATTTCCGGTGCAGAAGAATCCGTGTCTGCGGCCTTTACATTCATGGAAATGCTGAAAATGCCTGCTACAAAAAAGCATACCATCAACAATGATAACCACAGAGTTCTTATACTTCTTTCTTTCATTTTCTTATCTCATCCTCCGATTTTGTATAAGGGGCGATCCGAAGACCGCCCGTGTTTTATTCTGTATCTGTGTTTTCTTTTGTGTCTGTACTTTCCTGAGTATCTGTACTTTCTTTCGAATCGCTGCTATGTGCACCTGCAGCAGATTCATAAAGTTTGGAAGCTTCTTTCTCGCATCCGAACAGCGCACCATATACCTTGCTCCATTCGTATTTCGCAAGTACATCTTTTTCATCTTTTGAACGGTCAAGTATCATAGGAATCTTGAGGATTGCAAATTTTTCTGCAAGAGCTGTCATAGCCGGATATTTTGTATCACCCTGCTCCTCTTCCGATTTATCTTTCAGAATATCAGACGGCACGATCGCAAGCTTACATTTATTCTTCACAAGATCTTTCAGGTCAGCCTTATCATAAGTTCCCGCAGAAATGATATCACCATTTTTTATGGATTCTTTTATTTTATCAATTTTGCATTCCTCTTCTGTTACTGACACCGCTGAAACGTTTTTATCCGCACCGATCTTATTGATCATTTCCAGCGCCACATCAGATGCCACGTATGTTTTGTCCATCGGAAGCTGAATGACGATGATTGATTTGTCAATTCCTGCCGGAATCTGATCCGTCTTGTCTTCCGGAACCAGCAGATAACGGATAGCATCCTGTTTGTAGAGTTTTGCATAATCCTGTTCGGATGCTGCTTCTTCTCCATCTGTACCGGAGGATTTGGAAGAAGTTGTCTCTTCAGATGATTTTGCAGAATCACCATTCTCACTGTCCGATGTAGTCTGTGCTGCATTATTCTGTGTAAGATCCACACTTTCTTTGCCAAACTCATCATTTAATGAAATTTCAAGTACTGTCATATCATTGCTGTAATAATGAATTTTGAACATTTTTGAATGTTCCAGTTTCAGTGAGCTCATATATTCCAGCCCCGTGATCTTTGGTGCTGCATCATCTTTGTAAACAATACCTGCATCTGTTTCGGCCTCTTCGCCCGCAGCTACCTTCTTTGCGCTTCCGGCTGCTTTTGCAGAGACACTGCTTCCTGATGAACTCTTGCTGCTGTCTGAAATATCCATACCAAAATACAATGTATATTCGATTTCGTATGGTTTTGACATAGCCGTAGTACAGCCAACTACCTTATTGTTGGCATTCAGCTGAACCGGAATCTTGAAAGTTGTATAATCACTTCCCTGCTCTACCGGATCATACTGGCTTCCACTGGCTTTAAGATAAATCCACTTGCCACTGTTAAAAGTTACATAAGCCCATGCCTGTCCGTTCTCTACACTGATCTTATCGCAGGTGATATTCAGCCCGTGTGTACCGGTTCCGCCTGACCATGAAAACGAAAAGGCATCTGAACCATATTCACCATCTTTTAAGCTTCCCGCCGAAGAATCCACCTGACTGGTCTTACCGTCTGTTTTGGACTGATACTGGCTGCCGGATGAACTGCTTCCGCCGGTGCTGCTTCCACTGGAGCTTCCTCCGCCGGTACTGCTTCCGTTCGAACTGCTTCCATTGGAATTACTTCCATTAGAACTGTTACTTCCACTGGAATTGTTTCCGCCTGTGTTACTTCCGTTAGAGCTGTTATTTCCATTAGAATTGCTTCCGTTGGAATTATTTCCACCGGAGTTATTGCTGCCGGAATTATCACTCTTTGAACCATCCCCGCCAGTCTCGGAACCACTGGTATCTACTGTAAATTTCAGGGTATGGTCATACCACATTTTTTCTTTGTCTCCGGCTTCATAATAACGATGGGAACGTGCTGCCAGTTTTACTTCCTGATTCAGACCCGGGAGTGAAAATGTATAAGTATATTTACCATTTCCGTCAACTTTGTAGGAGATCAGATTGCTGTCATCTGCCTTAAGTGCATCTTCTTTGCTTCCCAGGAACAGCCTGTCATATCCATCACTGCTCAGCGTGAGCCGTGACTTTACCGCTTTGGGCAACAAGTTTGCAGGCTATGATCTTAAACATCGTCTTTGTTCCATATGTATGTTCTACATTTCCGATATAAGTTCCATCCTTTACCTCATCGCCGGATGGCTTATCTGAAGACCCTGTATCGTTTTTTGTAATATGGATCGTATAATCAATGTCATGGGGTTCTGTCATAGCTATTGTCGTTGCAGTAATGACCATATCTGTGTTCAAGGCAACCGGAATCTCAAAATAAGATCCTCCCTCATTGCTCGTCGGCAGATATTCCTGACTGTCAACTACTACTCTGGTAAATTTCTCACTGCTGAACTTGATGGTTGCGTATGTCTTACCCTCCTTTACAGTGATACCTTCACAAGTGATCTGCGTTTTCCCTGTGCCGCCTTCAAAGGAAAATCCATCTGCTGTATATGTACCATCAGCAAGTGCAAAAACAGATATTACATCCTGTGTATCCTGTTCTGTATTCTCACTGTCTTCTTCCAGACTTTCTATGCGATAAGAATCTTCGTCCGTATCCTGTGTTTCTTCTGCAGTATTTCCTTCCAGTGATCCGATCTTCCAGAGCGAATCTGACATCTCATCTGCACCGCTCTTTGAAATAGTTCCCTCGCCGGAATTATCTGCCGGAATATTTTCTTCTGTTTCCTGCGGCTCCTGCATATTTTCTGAATTATTATCATCCACTGTCTCCTGTGCAGGTTCTGCCTCAGACGGAAGCATGAAATAAAGATCTTCCTCTGTATACCAGCTGTTATCTGCAGTGTTACCTGGAACATATCCTGCCTTTTCTCCCAGATACTGCGGATCAATATAAAACAGATAATGATATCTGCCCTCTTCGTCCATTGAACCTTCGATCACAGGTGTTTTATCCTCATCTGATCTGTTTCCAATATAAAGCCTGTTATATGCTGTATTTGCAGATACAATTTCAATCAGAACAGACTCGCCTTCCTGAAAAGCCCTTTTCTCCGTGATCTGCAGAAATTCTTCGTTCACAGGATCTGTATCAGCGTTCTGCTCTGTTTCTTCTGTCGTTGCTTCATCTGGTTCTTCATTTGCATCTGAGCCAGATTCTTCACCTGCATCTTCGCTGTTTTCTTTTTCCGGTGCAACATCACTGTTTTCCTGTACTGTCGCATTCTCTGCTGATGCCGAAACCACAGCCTGTGGTGCCGTCGTCATACTCAGTGCAAGAAGTACAGCAAGCGCCTTTTTTGCCTGCATGCTTACCTCTCCTTTTTATTTGAAGTGCTGTTTTTATGAATGTTTAACTTTTATAGGATAAAAATAAAGCCTGCTTTCCGTACAGAACAGGCAGACTTTTTCATACAAATAAAGTGTACACTTCCACTTTAAGCTCAATAGCATTCTGATCTTTCGTGGATTTGTTACACTTGCATTGATGCGATCTGCTTTCTTCGGAAGCTGTTCATCATCCCTCCAGCAGGTTTCCTGACTTACACAGTATCACATGCCCATTCCTTCTCACGCCTATTTCACGCAATGGCTCTTATGAACACCTCTTATGTTTACAGTGACCGGATCGTTCAGGACTTACACCTGATTCCCTATTATCCGCCTGCGGCAGCACTGGAGTTCCTATATTCTACTTTATTATAACAATATCTCCGATAAGGTGCAAGAGTCTGAACCCGATTTACATTTATATAAGAAAGCTGTTCATAAAATGTGCTGAAATGCACCGAAAAAGCCGCTGATTTTTTGATTAATATTTGTCAATTTTACTAATAAATGTTATTATAATTTTATGGGATGTATACGCGGAGCATTCCAGCCGCAACAGACACATGTAAATGTGTCCGAATTTATTTAATTACATAAGGAGACTATTATGAAGCAAAGAAGAAAAGCTATTTTGGCGCTGCTTCTCAGTGCGTCCGTGGCAGCTTCTCCAATTGTATCTGCAACATCCGTTTTTGCGGAAGATCTGGATTTTGCAACAGTTGAAGAAACTGAGGTTACATCAGAAGATGCGGGTTCTGATTTCTCAGATGACTCTATTTCCATAGAAGATTCTGATGACGTGACCGAGGCTGATACAGCCGATGATTCCATTTTAATTGACAACTCTGATTCTGCTGAGTATTCAGAATCAGATACAGATGTATTCAGTGCCGGTGATGAAGTAGACGCATTCACTGCAGCAGATGAAGTATCTGTACAGGCTGACGAAGAAGCAAAGACTCACTCTATTGATGTTACTGTTGTCAACAGTTCCGGAGACGTATCCGGCATGTATGCCATGGAAAATGCCATCATCACCAAACAGGACGACGGCACTTACCTGGTAAAAATGCATCAGAAAAATAAAAACAGAAACTACATGGCACTCACCAGGGATGTCACCGCTGCCACTCAGCACAGAGTTGACTGGTATATTGCTGATACAGACTATTATTACACTATCCCGGTTGCAAACCTGACGGAGCCTGTATATGCAAGTTTCAGCTATACAAGAAACGTAAACAAAGGTGCTGCATGGAGTAATGTTCAGACAATTACTTTTGATACTTCCTCTATGGCAGATACAACTGAACCTGCTGTTGACGCTTCCGGCATGAACAAACAGGCAGCTCTTAACTATACTGCTGCTGATGCCGCTCTGGCTTCCGTTCCGGAAGATCTCTCAATTTACACAGATGAGACAGCAAAGGCAGTTACCGCTGCTGCCAATGCGCTCAAAGGAAAATACAAAGCAATCCAGCAGTCTGACGTTGATACCCTTGTCACCGCTCTCACTGACGCGGTTAAAGCTTTAAGAAAAAAAGCAGTTTCTCTTACCGTTACAAATAAGACAGGCATGTTTAATGTTACAGATGCAGTTCTCGATAATGACAAACTCATCGTTACTCTTCATGGAACTGGTTATCGTTATCTGTACAAGGGTACTTATGAAGAAGCTGTTGCAAATGGGGATAACAGAGACAAATGGATTGCAGGCGATAATTCCAGCGGAAAATGGCAGTTTACCATTCCTGTTGCTGAAGGTGAAACCTTCGTCCCGATCGTAGCTATCTCCCACAGCTACCTTACCAAATATGAGCAGGGTAAGAACTCTCTGGAAAGAGCTTTCTATCCTCGCCAGGCTGTAATTGACCAGAACGCAGCTACTTTAGTTACCGGTGATTATGATCATACAAAAAATCTGACTGTCACCAATAATGTTAAAATGTTCAAAGTTGACACCGCTTCCCTTGAGACAATTGGTGGACCTAACTCTAATAATTATAAGGAGATTCTTCACCTCACCATGGGAAGTACCAGCTTCGATAAAGTATTTATCGGCTCTGCTGTAGATGCGGCCGCTGCTGAAACAACAACTGACATCACAGACCAGAAAGCAGATCTCACTGTAAAAGCCAACGCAATGGGCGGTGAAGCTACTGTTGACTACCTCGAAAAAGAAGTGATCTTTTCTTTCCATTCTGTAAAGAATGATTCCTGGTATGAACGTGTATTCAATGTAAACAAAACAAATGGTACCCTTACCATTACACCTGTTTCAGTTCCGGCTACTTCAATCACACTGAATGCATCCAGCCAGAATCTGATTACCGGTGAGTCCTTTACATTAACAGCTACTGTTGAACCTGCTAAAACAACTGATACAGTTGTATGGTCATCCAGCAACGAAGCCGTTGCCACTGTTTCCGACGGTACTGTAACTGCTGCAAAGGCTGGTACTACAGAAATCACTGCTACAGCAGGAAACGTAAAAGCAACATGTACTGTTACAGTTTCTGATCCGGTCTACAAAGTAACAGACATCAAACTTACGGCTGCTCCTTCCCGCCGCATTGCAGCAGGCAAGAAAGTAAAGCTTAAAGCTTCCATTGCTCCTTCTAATGCTACAGACAAATCTGTAACATGGACTTCCAGCAACAAAAAAGTTGCCACTGTTAACGCAAAAGGTCTGGTTACATTCAAGAAAAATGCAGGTGGCAAAAAAGTAACTATCACAGCTACAGCCAAAGATGGAAGTAAGAAATTTGCAAAGATCACGCTTACCTGCATGAAGGGTTCTGTAAAGAGTATCAAACTTTCCGGAAAAACTACTGTTAAATCTGGTAAAACTACAAAATTAAAAGCAAAAGTTTCTACCAAGAACGGCAAGGCAAACAAAACTGTTGTATGGTCATCCAGCAACACCAAACTTGCCACTGTTGACAAAAACGGTAAAGTAAAAACTGTCAAAGGCAAAAAAGGCACCGTCAAGATTACCGCAAAAGCAACTGACGGATCCGGCAAGAAAGCAACTATTAAAATTAAAATCAAATAATATCAATTGTTTTTAATAACAATATGATACAAAAAGCTCCTGCGAGATTCGCTTTATTACGAAGCCTCACAGGAGCTTTTATTATCACATTATATTTACAGAACTTTTATTTTTATGTTCTGTATTCTATTTTTCTGAAGCCTTTTTTGAAGTATCTTTCGCATCCTTTGTTTTTTCCGCTACTTCATCAGACTCTTTCTGAGGATTTGTAACTTTTACTTTATGATCATACCACTTATTCTTCTTGCCAATAAGTGCAAGATCAAACTCTTCGTCAATAGCAGGTACCGGAATATCAAATCCATAAACTTCTTCTGTCATTCCATCACTGTAGGTAACTGTATCTGTTGTTGGCTCAAGAAGTTCTGCGCCGTCTTTCTTCGCATCTTCTGAAACTCCCACAAAGAGATTTACAATATTTTTGGACGCCAGACTTACATGCAGTGTCATCTTTCCATCTTTGACAGTCAGTTCGCCTTTTCCGTCGTTTGCTTCATTTACATGGAACATGGAGCTGTCGGTATCAAACTCTGCTGTGTAGACACCATCTTCCAGGACATCACCTTTTGCAGTATCGTCTGCTTTGGCACTTTCTGATGATTCGTCTGTTTTTGTCTCTTCTGTAGTTTCCTGCTCTGCGGATTTTGCAGAAACTGCCTTCGCTCCTTCTGCCAAAACCGGGCTGTAACTGCCGATCATAAGTGCTCCACTTAATACACATGCCATCATTGCCACTGAACGTTTCATAATATAAAATCCTCCTGTTTTACAGGAAATGCCCGGAAGGACCTGAATCCTCCCGGGCAGCCCCCGTTATCTTAGATACAAATCATGTATTATTTTATTATTCTGCAGCTTCTTCTGTTGTTTCTGCTGCATCATCTGCTGCTGTGTCGTCTGTTGCTTCTGCTTCAGCATCATCTGTTGCTGCTTCAGCATCTGCTCCAAGGGAATCAATTGCAGCTTTTGTATGCTCTACATACAGATCTTCTACTGCTTCAATTCTTCCAAGTCCTTCAATCTGGCAGTCAATGCTGTCAAAAGCACCTGATGCTTCGAACTGGGATTTCCAGGAATCGTCATCATCACCGGCCATATCGTTGTTTGCATGGTCACCGGCAACAACCATCAGCGGACGAAGAACTACTTTTTTGAATCCTGCTTCTTTTA
>OLPL01001208.1_pt1 | contig 16605 bp, 10 predicted proteins | sample 1673211 | NCBI WGS metagenome assembly OLPL01 (sample SAMEA3136766, study PRJEB25190) | human gut metagenome | reverse complement strand
TTCGTTTGCACCACCTTCGATTCTTTTCTTAACGATTTGTCAGATTCTAAAAAAACTGTTTTCCGTAATTGTATCATAATCCTGAAAAGAAATTAAATTTTCTTTTCCAATCCTTTTACTATCTTATCAAAATCAGATTCAATTGGCTGTGTCTTGTTAAAAATATCATATTCCTGATATGCTTTCTCCATTGCCTGCTTATGAGAAATACATCCATTATCTTTCAAGATATCGTATCTGCGGAACGCAAGAAATTCGTTCACACTTTTTGAAAATTCCTCCATAGTAAAGACGTTTTCACGTTCAATCAAATCCTCTATGTAATCAAAATATCCTGTAACAGCACGTTCCAACTGACGAATCTGTTTTTCATCCAAATAGTTTTTGGCAATCGGGGTATCAGATTTGAGAATACGACCATCTGGAGCATTTTTCCATGTGGTCAAGCCCATATTTTCCTTGGTGTGGTCAGCTTGATTATAGACGATTTCAGCCGCTGTTTTACCGGTAATAGCATAATGAAATTTGTTCTGTATGGTTGCATAAAAATGATATGCAGTATCAGAATCTCTATTGTAATCAATGCTGCACTCTGCAAAGATACCGGTTATCTGTTGCCATATTCTACGTTCGCTGGCACGGATGGAGCGTACTCTTTCCAGCAATTCACGGAAATAGTCTTTTCCAAATGCTGTTTTACCCTGTTTCAGGCGTTCATCATCCATAGCAAAGCCCTTTATCATATATTCCTTCAAAATACCGGTTGCCCATATACGGAACCTGGTTGCCTGAATAGAGTTTACTCTGTAACCTACAGAAATAATGGCATCCAAATTATAATAATTGGTAGGAATAGTCTGCGTTTTATCCTGCATTGCTCCGTGCTGAGTGGTTGTTGCAATTTTTGCAACAACCACTTCCTCATCAAGCTCACCGGTTTCAAAAATCTTTGCTAAATGGCGGCTGATGCCCGACTTGTCAATACCAAACAATTCAGCCATGGCTTTTTGTGTCAGCCATATCGTTTCATCTTTTATCAAGGCACTGACTGTTACGTTATCATCTTCGGTTCTGTACAGCACCATTTCCAGTTGTTTTGTAATATCTGTATTCATAATCAGCCTTCTTTCTTAAGAGTCAAGAATATTTACATTGTAGCAAACGTATGTTTGCACGTCAAGAAGGCGGTGGAATTTTTATGGAGCAGACAAAAACTTTTTATTAAAAAAAGCAATGTATGATACAAAAAGTTTACAACTGACATATATACTCATTATAACAACATGGAAGATAACTATTCTGAATAGTCACCGGGGAAGAACAAAAAGGGAGGAGAACCACATATGGATAAGAGGGGTAACATATCTTCACGAAATATGAGATTATTTGCAGCAATTATGACACTCATCGAGGCACTTGTCCTCATATCACTCGCAGGCTGTGCCGGCAAAAAGGTAGATTATGGCACTGATACAGAAAAACTGACAAAAAGTGCTGTATGCAATGTAAAGGATTTTAGTACAGATGAGACCTACAGCGATGAGTTTTCCGTGCAGACAGAAATTGGAAATGTAAATATAGATATAAGTGCAAAAGTGGAACTGCCTGATTGTAAGACAATGTCAGTAGTTGAAGTGGAAAAGATACCTTATTCTGCAAAGCTCAAGGAAAAGGTATTGAAGGCATACTTTGGAGAGTCACAGATTTATTACTATGATAAGGAACATTGGACAAAAACACAGCTTCAAAATCTCATTGATTCCATAAATTCCTCAACAACACCAACTGATACATCTGGCACAGGAAACAGAGCTGAGTTTTTGAAGGAATATACGCATTATCTGGAAAATGCCGGGGATGAATGGACTATAGCTACAGAGTATGATTCATGTGATGAGTTTGTAGGGAAAAAAGGAAACACCTGGTATAACGTGAATTTTGTTGCAGATGGTGATGAAAATAAATGGCTGTCGGGAATTGGCACAGGTCCGATTGAGGGATATACCAAAAAGACAGGAAGTAATGAATACGAGTGGAGCAATATATTTAACGATGGATATGTGCAGCAATACTTTGGACCGGATTCACTCATGGAATATGATACGGTAAATGATATCACGGATTCACAGGATACATCGGGAGAGAAAATTGAGCAGGAGGAAAATGAATCGGGTATCACAATAGAAGAAGCGGGGAATATGATAGACAGTTTTTTGAAAGAGACAGGTTTTTCATCCATCCCGCAGACTGAGAGCTCGCAGCTGAAATGGAGTGGATATAACGAAAGAGCCGATCATGTGTATCAGGAAGATGATATACATGAGTGTGTAAGTGGTTATAGATTTTACTACAATATCGGAGTTGGCAAAATATTATTTGATGATGCTTTAAATCCGATGGATTACAGCGGATACAATATGAAATATGGTGATAGTATAGAGGATACTTTTGATAATGAATTCTACAATTTTTATGTTGATAAATATGGTATATGTACTTTTTATATAGACTGCCCGGTAAGTATAGTAAGAAAACAGGAAAATGTAGAAATGCTTCCTTTAGAAAATATATTTGATATTGCCCGGGATGAGCTTAAAAACAATGCTGATGAATATGTACTGGATACAAATGTAAAATATTACTCTCTAAAACTTGCATACATAAGGGTAAACAACCGGACTGATATGCAAAAATACAGTTATATTCCGGCATGGAGTCTGGAATTGCTGCAGAAAGACACTACAAATGCATGCCCTGTATTTATCAACGCGATTGACGGAAGTGTGATACATCCGGACGATCTGAGTTAAGATACAGAATGTTTACATCGGACCGTACTTTCACAGGAATAATTATGTTGTAGAAAAAATGTGACATATCAGGGAGGATTGGCATATGAGAAAACACACAAGAATACTCGCAGCGGCTATGACGATCGTTGAAGCGATAGTAATCATCTCACTCACAGGCTGTTCAGGAAAAAAAGTAGATTACAATATGGAAACTGAAAATATAAACACAAAAGCAGGAAGCGATATAAGTGCGTTTGACGACAGTACGAAATGGAATGACAGCTTTTCTGTTGAGACATCTGACAAAAGTGTGGATGTGGATATTTCAGCAGACATTACCCTGCCGGACTGCAAAAGCATGTCGGTTGTTGAGGTGAAGAATATAAAGGTGGGTGCCGATTTCAAAAAGAGTGTGATAGAGGCTTATTTTGGCTATAGTACCGTATATTATCACGACATACCTCATTATACGAAAGAAGAGATATATCACAGCATGGAGGTTGTAAAAAATGAGATTGCCGGGTATCAGCAGGAAATTGATGCGGGACTTATCACAGAAGAGGGCGTCAGCAGGGTGATGAAAAGTGAAAATGATCTGCTGGAACAGTATGAAAAGGCAGAACCGTCTGCACTTGATACGCGTGAAATAGCCACAGATTATACGGATTGTAATGAGTATCTGGGATATATGGGTAATGTTTTCTGTGAGCTTAGATTTGGAATTGCTGAGGACGGCTCTCTTGAATATATTTCAGCACAGCCTCTTAAGGCAGGAAGTGAGGGGACATTATACGATGATAGTGAGTATGGCTATTACGGACCACCATCCTTTGCAGAGGAGAAAGGTGTAGAGGGATTTAACGGAGGCTCTACAGGTGGAGATACTACATCTTCATATGATAATGAGTGTGCATTATCAAAAGACGAAGCTATAAAAAAGGCAGAAGAATTTCAAAATAAATTAGGCAGGGCTTCACAGGTATATATAGGAACATCAGACTACGAGTGGAGCGCAGGAGTGATAGAGGATGGTGATGATACTGTAAAAACTGATGATAAAGAGAGCGTCATAAAGGATACAGCCTGGGGATATATCATAGATTATGGCGAGGGTGTGGATGGCATAGCGTTTTGCAAGTCACTCGATTTCACCCGGAATATGGATATATGGGATACACTCGATAATTATGATGATTTTATGCCATATGGCAGCAGTTCCTTTATTGTGACGGATCAGGGAGTGACGGAATTTACTGTTTCTTACCCGGTTGATATTGTAAATGAGTCAAAAAACGTAGAACTCTTGTCAATGGACACTATTAAAGAGATCATCAAGGATGACATGACAAAAAACTCAGATCAGTATGATTTTACACAAAATCACACTTACAACAATCTAAAGCTCGGATATATCCGTTTGAAGGATGCATCTGACAAGGATAAATGTACTTATGTTCCGGCATGGTGTCTGTCAAAACAGGATAAGGGCTACGACAGATATCCGGTGTATGTGAATGCGATAGACGGCACGATCATAAGGAGTGATGATCTAATATAAGATACTGTTATTGGCTGCAATAAAGTTTATACATGGAGTTACATTTTTAGATAATAGATCAGGTTCATATTTATTTGGAAAAGATGTGGAAAATATATGATTAATAAAAAGAAAAAATATATAGGGCGTTTGACACTTGCCACTGCAATTACCTCTATTTTGTTTTCAGGATGTGGGGCGGCACAAAAGGAGCTTGCACAGACGGACAGAGCTTTCTACGAGAAAATATCATACCAGACAGTTACGGTACAGAGCGGTTCACTCACACCGCAGACTACCATCAGTCTGAGCGCGCAGGGCTATACCAGGTTTTCCTATGGTGCGACAAACACGGAGCTTACGCTTGAAAAGGTAAATGTGGCAGTGGGTGATCATGTGAAAAAGGGCGATATACTGGTGGCTTTTAAATCCGGGGAGATACAGAAAAAGATTGAGGACTACAGCGGGCAGATCAGTCAGAATAAGCTTCTGGCAGAGCACTACAGGGCTATTATGAAAATCGATGATACTCAGGATTATTCAAGCGATATAGCCCAGCTTGATAAGGATACAGAGGTTGCGCAGCTTTATCTTGATGAGGCTAAGGAAAAACTGTCGAGATATCAGATCACGGCATCAGAGGATGGTACGATCACAGCAATGGACAATTCACTTTTGGCGGGAGTTTTTGAACCGGGCAGCAATCTTATAACAGAAATCAGCGGAAACGGCAATTACGAAGCTGACAGACCGGAAGGTTATGACTTTAATGTAGGTGATGTATACACGGCAACAGCATCTGATATAGAGTTTGAACTTAAGGTAAAAGAGGTGGACGATAAAAAACTTGTTTTTGAACCGGTATCGGACATGTCGGCAGTATCGGATGCACAGATATTTTCCATGGAAGTGACGTGCCCCGCTATAGAAAATGCTGTGTATGTGCAAAAGGACGCAGTACATGAGAAGGATGGCAGGTATTTTGTATACACACTGGATGAGAATGGATACAGACAGGCGGTATGGATAAGTGTCGCAGATCAGGTGGGAGACTACCGGATCATCACAGAAGGACTTAAAAGCGGGGATGAGGTGGTTTTGCAGTGAAGAACAGAAACCTTTTATCAATAAAAAAACTGGCAGTACTGGGGATATGTGTATCGTTTGTGGCAGGCGGCTGTGGAAAAATGACAGAAAGCAGCATACCAAAGCTTGAAGAACCTGTAGCGTTAAATGAAGCCTATAGACCTGTGGAATACGGTACGATCGGCTCCCTGCAGGTGCTGATGGCTACCGCAGTTCCTAGGGATTACTGCAATTACTACAGTGCCAATGTAAATATTTCACAGATATATGTGGAGCCGGGAGATACAGTAAATGTAGGGGATGTGCTTGCTGTCTGTGATGTGGATGAGGCAAAAAAACAGTTGCAGGAATGTAAGGATGCGCTGGCGCATGAGAATGAGACATATGAGATATCCGCTCAGATCTCGGATACGCAGATCAAATTATGGGAGAGTCAGGCGGCACCAAATATTGATGAACGTGTAGCGGATACGGGCGAATTCTCAACAGAACAGACTGAGAAAAATGAAAGTACAGACGAGGATTACAACAAACAGATCGCTACAGAACAGGAAAATCAGCGGTACGATAAGCAGCTTCACGAATACCGCGTGCAAAAGATCAATGAGCAGATAGCTTTATATCAGCAGCTCGTTGATGATGGAACGCTTAAGGCAGCCCACAGCGGTCTTGTCACTTACACTAAGAAGCTGACAGATGGAAGGTCTGCTGCGGCATACGAGAATATAGTCATTGTCTCAGATACGGATGACCTTGTGCTGGATATAAAGGGCACAGCCATAAATGAGTACAAATACAGCGATTATGACAAGAAATATGTGATAGTCGATGGCGAAAAATATGATGTCACCGAGTCTCAATATACATCAGAGGTTTTGGTACTTTCGAAGATAAACAACCGCTATCCGGATGTGTGCGTGGAAAGCAGGGAAAAGCCGTTTCTTACGGCAGGACAGATGTATCCGGTATATTTTGAAAAGACAAAAGCGGACCAGGCACTTGTCGTGGGAAAAGATTCCATCTATAAGGAAGGCGATACCAGATATGTCTATGTGAAAAATGATGAGGGCGGCCGCGAGAAACGCATCATAACAACAGGTGAGTCTGATGAAAACTATACACAGGTCACAGAGGGCTTAAAAGAGGGGGAGCTGGTTTACTATAATTCTACAGATCAGGTTCCGACAAAGTACAGCAAATATACGGTAACAAGGTCTGACTTTGATATAGCAAACTACGGTGTGCGCTACAGCAGATCTGACGCAGGGACGATAACCGAAACCTGTGATTATGAAGGGCAGATCGTATCGGTCAATGTGAAGCAGGACGATACGGTAGAAAAGGGCATGCTGCTTTACGTGGTGGATACCGGAGAGGGCAAAGCTGCTATAACAGAGGCGAAAAATGCGATCGACTCGGAGAATGAATCCTATGCGCAGAAGATTGCTGATTACGATAAACAGATAAAAGATTTATCTGAAGGTGGTAGCAGCGCAGAAGAAAATAACCGGCAGGATGAAAAGCCGGATACAGCATATGATGAGCAGCAGTTGAAACTGAATTTACAATTATTGAATCTGCAGAAAAAACTTGCCTGTGCAGACCACACCTATCAGCTTTCCCGGCTACAGTCAGCATATGACAGCATAAGCGCTGGAAATGACGGCAAAGGAAATATTTCAGTATATGCCAAGAATGACGGAAAAGTTTCAAAGGTGAGTGTCAAGGCAGGAGATAATGTGGAGGAAGGCTCAGATATCCTGCAGATAACCGGAAATTCCACGGACGTACTGCTGGTTCAGGTAAAGGATAGCAATAGCTATAAAGTATATAAGGACAATATAGCAGATGTGGGAGAGCGCGTATCACTTGAGCTGGACGGTACAACGATCTACGGAAGCTGTATCGGTTTTGCCGGTTACGGCAGGGAAGCTCAAAAGGGATATATAAATCAGGATGATAAAGGTGTGCATATTACCGGAAACACAGATTCGGGATATGGAAATGCAGCATTTTATATAAAACTTGACAATGGAATACCGGATGATCTGACCGGGACATCTGCTGTAAAGTTTTCTTATGTTTCTTTTAAAAAGGTGGTAGTGGTGCCGACTTCGATCATACACAAGCAGATCAATCCGATGGACAAAGATGATATATCCTACTATGTGTGGAAAATTGATGGGGACAGCGTGGTAAAGCAGCCAGTAATATTGAGCGATTATACATCAGGCAGCAATACACTTGTGCTTTACGGTATTGATGAGGGCGATGAAATATGTTTGGCTTCGTAATTAATAAATTAAAAAACAGAAAATGGTTAAATTTGTGTCTGCTTATGGGAGTGGCTTTGTTTATAGCACTTTTTGTGTGCCACCCTATGTTTGAAAAGGGTGCGGGCAATCAGATACTCGACAGACTTTTTACGGATCATGCCACACAGCAGAATGAGTTTCCAGCACAGATGAGCCGCGAGGGAACATATGCGGTGGCAGATTATCCTGATTCGCAGTCAGTGCTTGATAAGCTGTCAGGATACGAAAAGAAGTGGACTGAATATGTGGATATAAACAAGGTTTCCTCACAGCAGCTTATCACACTCTCAGGAGGACGCGCAGATACAGAGTTTGGAGGACTTAACCATTATTTTACAATAGGATATCTGCCGGGACTTTCGGAGTACGCGGATGTTGTAAAATCTCAGACTGACACAGCCACATTCGAATGCAGTATAAGCGAAAAGACAATGGATCACTACGGACTTGTAGCAGGTGAAAAAATCTATTTACATGTACCTGATGGCAGTGGGAAAAAGGAAATTTCTTTCGTCATATCACAGATCTGCCGTGAAAAAGATATAAACGATCCATATTGGGCCAAGACGCTTTCGGATATGGGCGATGTGATATTTGTTTCGCAGGATGTTTTTGACGAAATGATGCAGTATTACAGCGAGGACAATATCAGCTACAGTGATTTTCTCATGCTGGATTACAGGCAGATCAACACGGAAAATGCCTCACTATATGACGGTTATATGGAGCAGTTTAAGGATGCTGACAAGCTCTACAATGACAACATCCGTGATACGCTGGAGCGCTTTTTTACACAGCAGAAGACGATAAAGCTGATGCTTTGGGCGTTGGAGCTGCCGTGTCTTGTGCTTTTGATTTTATTTATAAGAATGATATCTGTACAGATACTTTCGCTCGAGCAAAATGACATACTTGTTTTAAGAAGCCGCGGTGCGACAAAATTACAGGTATTTATTTTGTGCCTGCAGCAGTCAGGAATAATAGCGTTTGCGGGCTGTGTACTTGGAATAGTACTCGGATATATAATGTGCCGGGCTGCCGCATCTACAGACGGATTTTTAAGATTTACGGCAAAGGATATAGGCACTTACAGATTTGTATGGCAGATGCTTGTCTATGCGGTGGCAGCGGCAGTTATCATGGTGCTGTTTATCACAGTTCCGGTGTGGAAAAAATCAAAGGATGCCATATCAGAGCACAGCAGGGAACGAATATCAAAGAAAAAGCCTCTTTGGGAGAAATGCTTTATAGACGTTATACTTTTGGCTCTGTCAGCATATCTGCTTTACAATTACAACAAGCAGAAGAGTACGCTTGCGATATCTGTTCTTGAGAACAGGAGCATAGATCCTGTCATGATACTGGACAATTCGCTTTTTATATTTGCAGCGGCACTTTTGTGCGTAAGACTTACCGGACTTATTATTCTGCTTGTGGACAGGCTCTTTAAAAAGCGGTTTTCTCCGGCAATGTATGCATCATTTATACAGCTGAAACGAACCAGATACAATCAGGGATTTCTGGCAGTATTTCTTATCATGACAGTGGCTGGCGGTATTTTTGACGCGAATATGGCGCGCACCATGAACAGCAATATGGAAAAACGGATCGTCTACAATGTGGGCTGTGATGCGATATACAACGAAGATTTCAGACTCAGGATACAGAAGAATAAAGATGGCTCTGTAAGCTGGATGTATGACGAGCCTGATTTCGGTAAATACGAGTCGCTCAAAAATGAGGGCATCTGTGACGGGGTCACGCGTGTGCTTGAGGACGAGCGGGTAGACATTTCCGCAGGCAGTGGTTCGATTTCGGATGCATATCTTATGGCGATAAACACAAAAGAATTCGGTGAGACTGCGAAATTGCAGAGTGACCAAAATGATGATATTAATGACGCGCACTGGTTCAATTACCTGAATGAGCTGGCAAAAGAGCCGGACGGAGTCATCATTTCCTCAAATCTGGCAAAAGCTCTGGGACTTAAAGTTGGTGACAGCTTAAATTACTCAAGGTATGTACCGGAGGCTGTCGATGATGATCAGATCTACGCATCCGAGAATGCAAAGGTATGTGCCATAGTAAAAGGTTTTCCGGGCTACGAGCGTTACACCTATGAGACAGATGTAGAAGGAAATGTGACCGAGCAGGAGAAATACCTGATCGTTGCAAATTATGCTACGGTTGTGGAAAAGTTCGGCATGACACCGTACAGTGTGTGGATGAACCTGTCAAAAGGAAAAACGGTGGATGATATATACAAAAATTTAACATCCGCGCAGCAGCTTATAGACGAGAATAAAAACTCAGCCACAGTGCAGATCACAAACGGTATGTTTACATTAAGTTTTATACTTTCACTGATAGTGTGCTCAGTAGGATTTTTGCTGTATTGGGTTATGACACTAAAACAGAGGGAGCTGCAGTTTGGTATATACCGCGCAATGGGAATGAGAATGAGAGAGGTAAAAGCAATGCTTTTAAACGAGCAGATATTTTTATCATTTCTGCCGCTTCTTGCGGGAGCAGGCATAGGTATAACTGCAACAGCGATGTTTGTAAGGCTCATATCGATCATATATCTGCCGCAGAAACACAATATCGGAGTAAATGTATATATTTATCCATCTGATATGCTGGAGCTTACAGGAGTACTTTTCGTGGCTGTAGCCGTATGCTATGTGGTTATCAGCAGACTGCTTAAGAGTATGAAGATAGCACAGGCACTAAGGCTTGGAGAAGATAGTTAGCAGATAAAAATGATTTTGTGGTAGTCGGTAGAAAGTTTTTATAGCATGGTAAATGAGGTCGTGACATATGGAAAATGCGATAATTGCTCAAAATATAAAAAGATATTTCAAGGCGGGAGATGGTACAACAGTCCACGCACTTGACGGAGTATCCATGGAGATAAAAAAAGGAACACTTGCCATCTTAAAAGGGCGTTCCGGCTCCGGAAAGACCACACTTCTTAATATCCTTAGTGCGCTTGATATGCCGACAGAGGGAAGTGTGCAGTTTCTGGATAAAAATCTCGAGCAGATGACCGAGAAAGACCGGGAAATGCTAAGGCGGTATGAGATGGGATTTGTATTCCAGTCTATAGCACTAATTCCCACGATGACGGCATATGAGAATGTGGAATTTGCCCTTAGACTTGCGAAAAATAAACGTCAGATACAAAAGAATTTGACTGATATGGATAATGACATTGGAGATGCAAAAACCGATGTGATAAATGAGAATACGCATGACAGAGTATCAGAGCTGCTGGAGCGTGTCGGACTCTCAAAGCGCATGAACCATATGCCGGAACAACTATCGGGAGGTGAGCAGCAGAGAGTTGCGATAGCGCGCGCTGTGGTTCATCGCCCGAAGGTGGTCTTTGCGGATGAACCGACAGGAGCACTCGATACCGCTTCTGGATTTGAAGTCATGCGATTGTTCCGTGAGTTGATAGACGATGAGGACATCACAATAGTTATGACCACGCATGATCCGAATCTGATGGAGCTGGGAGATGAAGTGTTTGAGCTTAGTGACGGCATAGTAATTTAAATTAAAAGGGGGACAAGTAGATGATAAATTGCGATAGACTGGTAAAAATATATGAGACCGACGATAAAAAGGTGATGGCACTGGAGGGGCTTGACCTGACGGTGGAAACAGGGGAGATGCTTGCGGTAATAGGAAAATCCGGCAGCGGAAAATCCACGCTCCTAAATATGATAGGAGGACTGGAAACACCAACGGCTGGGGTACTCACTATTGACGGAAAAGACATTTCCACATATTCAGAAGCTGAAATGGTAAGATACCGCAGGGATAAAGTAGGTTTTGTGTGGCAGAAAAGTGCCAAAAATCTGTTCCCATACCTGACTGTGCTGCAGAATGTCGAGGCCGTGATGATGTTTGAAAATGCAGGTAATTTAAAACACGGTGCTCATGATGAGAGCAGAGGAGAACATGTAAATAGATGCAGGGATAATAATAAAAGCTATGCCCTTAAACTGTTAAATGCAGTGGGATTACAGGAGCATAAGGATAAGCTTCCGGCTCAGCTATCGGGAGGAGAGCAGCAGCGCGCAGCGATAGCGGTGGCACTGGCAAATAAGCCGGACATACTGCTTGCGGATGAGCCGACCGGAGCTGTGGATACAAGGACTGCTGATACAATCTATGAGCTGTTTCATAAGCTGAACAAAGAGCTTGGTATAACCATCATCATAGTGACACACGATATGGCACTTGCAGGCCGTGTAGACCGCACAGTGCTTATATCTGACGGAAAGGTAAGTACGGAGAAATTGAAGAAACACCCTGCAATGGAATATACGGTATTGGACAAGGCGCACAGGATAAAACTCACTGATGAGATGCTTGAGGCAGCGGGGATAGAGTCTAATAAGGTCAGGGTTGATGTGCAGGATGGAAGGCTTGTGATATCGCGGATTTAAGACATATTAAACGTTTAGTGTTATAGAGCCTTTTTATCTCACGGTTTGGTATTGGCTCTTGCCATATCATATTAAAATATATGGCATCTATGGTTATAATTATTTTGTTTGAAAAATACTGTGAGTTTGTCTATAATTGAGCTATAGATAATTTCAAGAGGTATAATACAAAATGATAAAAATAGGTATTTGTGACGATGAACCGATTGTATGCGAAATACTAAAAAAGAAAGTCAGCATATGCTTAGCAGAAACTAAGACCGAAGCGGAGATTGAATGCTTTTATAGTGGGAAGGAATTATTAGATAACATCAAAAAACCGGATATTCTATTTCTTGATATAGAGATGCCGGAGCTTGATGGAATAGAGACTGGGAAAAAACTTCGTGAAAATGGAAAAGACTGTAAAATTATTGTTGCAACAAGCAGAGTGGACAGGTTTAAGGAAGCCTTTCATATAAATACATTTCGCTTTATTACAAAGCCCTTTGAAATAGATGAAATCCGGGAAGTGTTGCAGGATGCGGTTATATCGCTTGGTGGAACAAAGAAAATAGAGGTATATCGAAATAGAGAAAAATATAATATATTGTGCAAGGATATTTTTTTCATAGAAGCTGTCGAAAGCTCGATAGAATTTATTTTGGAAGAAGGAAGATACAGGAAAGAAAGTTCATTGTCAGAATTGGAGAAGGAGTTGGAGAAAGCAACTTTTTTCCGTATTAATAGGCAGTGTATAGTCAACATTGATAAAATAGAAAAATATGAAAAGGGAAATATATTCATTCATGGATATGTAAAAAGGGTATCCCAAAGGAGAAAGAAAGAATTCCAGATTGCGTATAGGGAACATTTGGTATGAGAGTTGTACTTTTTTTAAATCTATTATTAGAAATTGTAAAATATATTTTAGCCGGAGAGGCTGTGTTTAACATAAGCCTGATAAAAAGATATAGGGTTGGACTATTTGCGGCACTGAGCATGACAATTTTAGCATTGTGTATTAATGATAAGGTAGAGATTTTATCATTTATGGTTATACCTATTATTTTTGTTATCTTATTTATAACAATGGGTGGAAACCGGTGGAGCAGGGTGACCTGTTTTGTAAAACTGACTTTTTTGATTCTTTACATGGATTATGTTATTGAATTGTTTATGAAACTATTTGCGTCATCTGGGATTAAAAGCGTAAGAGGATGGCTTATAAGTAATGTGATTTCCATATCATTTTATGGAAGTGTTTATGTGATTAGGAGATACAAGAGTAAGGTTGAAAATACAAAGCTGGAACAAATTGGAACGGGAATCATGTATGCAGGCATTGTTATGATGGCGGTTGCAATACCACTGACCATTGCAGAACTGAATATTTTATCTAAAAAATATAATAATATGGGAAACATGAAAATGATACAGCTTTTGTCGGCAATGTCTATGTTGGGGATTGTTATATTAGGTTTAGTACTGATTTATATATACGGTATGAATCAGAAAATGAAGAGCTATCTTGAGATTGAAAGAATGTTAAAGCAAACTCAGAAAAACTATTATGAGGCAGTGATAGAAAAGGAAGAGAATACAAAGAAATTTCGGCATGATATATCTAACCATATTATGTGTATCGGAGAATTGGCAGAACAGGAAAAGCTGGATGAAGTAAGAAGGTATATTGATGATATACAAATAGAATTGAAAAGAATACATAATTGTTGCTACAGTGTTGGAAATACAATTATAGATGCGCTATTAAATCGCTATGTGAGTCAGTTGTCAGAGGATGTAAAGGTCACTGTTTCAGGAGCCATACATGAACAACTACCGATAAGTGATGTTGAATTTTGTACTATTTTTTCAAATCTTATGAAAAATAGTGTTGAGGCATTACAGCATATGGAGGGAGAAAAATATCTTGCAGTAAAATTCTATACCGGATCAAATGATTTCGTTCTTGAGCTATGCAACAGTGCATCAAATCAAACATTTGTAAATAATAATGGATTGCCGGAAACCACCAAAAAAGAAAAAGATAGTCATGGGTATGGTTTACAAAATGTAAAGGATACAATTAATAAAAATAATGGTAAATTTTATTGGGAATCAACGGCAGAAATGTTTAAAGTGAAGGTACTGTTGCCAAATATTTAACAATATTATAGGTTTGTCAGAAAATGTGATATCGTTGATTTAGTTTCATTCGCGGGGTTAAGTGCAACGTTCACGGGGTTATTATTGAAATATGGTATTTGTCATGTTATTTTTATCTTAGAAATGAGGAGGACAAATACCATGTTTTTAATTTTTGATAAAGTAGCCGTGTGTGGCTGGGGATTATGGGAAGAGATAGCAAAAATTCTAATGGGATAGAATTTCATTAGAGCAATTGATAAAGGGAATGATAAATGAGATATACTTTCATAAAACAACATGATGCAACAGACTGTGCAGCAGCTTGCATGGGCATGGTCTGTCTGCACTATAAAAAAGAGACAACAATAACAAAATTACGTGATATGATGGGAACAGACCTGAAAGGAACAAACCTTATAGGATTGTCAAAGTGTGCAGAAGAACTTGGATTTAACTGTCAGGCTGTAAAAGTAGATAAAGAGGGGTTTGTTAGCAGATATACATTACCGGCTATAGCAAATATCGTGACAAAGGAAGGCTTATCGCATTTTGTGGTGATATTCAGAATCACAAAAAAGTATGTGATAATAGGTGATCCGGCTAAGGATCTTGAGAGACTGACTATAGACGAGTTTTATAAGAAATTTACAGGAGCCATGCTCCTGCTGAAACCAAATAGTGAGTTTGAGCGTGAAAAGATAAAGGGAACGAAGTTATTCGACAGATATATAAAGCTGCTGCTTCCACAGAAGAAGCTGTTTATATATGCTCTTGTAGCATCACTTCTGGTTACGCTTCTGGGAATTTTATCATCACTTTTTAACAATATAATATATGATGAAATACTTCCGTATCAGCAAAAAGATGTATTAAAGATGATGCTTGCGGTATTTCTTGGAATATCATTGACATCTACATTTGTAAGTTTTGTGAGACAGTGGATTCTTATGCACCTGTCAATAAAGATAGATATACCACTTATGCTGGGGTATTTTGAACATATATACAAATTGCCGATGAAATTTTTTGCGAGCCGTAAGACCGGTGATATTACAACCAGGTTTTCGGATGCATTTACCATAAAAGACATATTTACCAGTATAGCATTATCACTGATCATGGATATATCAATGGCTTTGATAACCGGAGTAATACTTTTTCAGATGAACCCGAAGCTTTTTGCAGTGATCATAATGATGACTCTCATAAGTATTGTACTCGTATTTATATTCAAGCAGCCATATAAGAAGATAAACGAAGAACAGATGCAGCAGTCATCCATACTCAACTCAGAAATAATAGAAGGGCTTCGCGCAGTTGAGACAATAAAGGGAAATGCCAATGAGGATATAGAGCTCGAAAGCATAGAGCGGGAATACATAAAATCTCTTAGGATAAGTTATAAAGAGGGCATGCTTTCAAATGTGCAGTCAACAATATCGAGTGTTATATCGGGAGTTGGTAATCTGGTGCTTCTGTATGTAGGAATAATGCAGGTTATAAATAACAACATGACGCTTGGAAGCTTCATGGCATTTAACACACTTGCAGGATACTTTATGGATCCTATAGGCAATCTGGTAAGCCTTCAGTTATCCATTCAGGAAGCAAATATTTCAATGAAGAGACTTTCTGAAATCATGGATTATGAGAGAGAACAGAAAAGCGAGAGACAGTATCAGGAGATATCAAGTATAGATGGTGATATTAAGCTTGATCATGTCACTTTCAGATACGGAAACAGAAAACCGGCTTTGGATGATGTGAGCTTTATTATAGAAAAAGGACAGAAAGTGGCACTTGTGGGGGCAAGCGGAAGCGGAAAATCTACAATAGCCAAGCTACTGCTCAAATATTATGAGCCGGAGGCGGGGGATATAACTATAGATGGGATGGATATATCAGAATATAAGAATGACGATATACGTCATGCGATATCATATGTGCCACAGAATATAGAGCTTTTTTCAAAAAGTATTTATGACAATATAAGAGTTACAAGACAGAGTGCAACGCTTGACGAGGTAAAAGAGGCTGCCAAAGCCGCTGATGCCCATGAATTCATAAAGAGACTGCCGATGCAGTATTATACCTATCTTGAGGAAGCAGGAAATGGTCTGAGTGGAGGCGAGAAACAGCGAATTGCACTTGCAAGAGCATTTCTAAAGGAAAATCAGTTTTATATCATGGATGAATCCACAAGTAATCTGGATTTTGCAACGGAAAATATAATCTTCGATATGATATACAATAAATTCAGAAAAAAGACCATGCTTATAATAGCA
>OLPL01001206.1_pt1 | contig 16643 bp, 17 predicted proteins | sample 1673211 | NCBI WGS metagenome assembly OLPL01 (sample SAMEA3136766, study PRJEB25190) | human gut metagenome | reverse complement strand
AAGTTGTAAAGCTTGATATGGAATATGTCAAGAACTGGAATATCGGAATGGATATTAAGATTCTGTTCAAGACTGTCGGAGTCGTGCTTAAGGGCAGCGGATCCAAGTGATGGATTGGATGGAAGAGATGAAATAGAAAGAATGATGATCTGCAGTGGAACCGGGAGGGGAAGCTGCAGGTGTTATTGGTATTGAACGTATAGCTATAGGGAGAAAAGAACGGAGAGGAAATGGAAGACAGGGATAGATATGGTTGGAAGTTTTCTCTCTTATTCTAAAATTGAACGTATAGCCATAGGAGGAAAAAACAGATAAAATGACATATAAAAGAACGGTTGATAAAGCGGAGATTCCAATTTGTAATATTATGGGTGTGAATATTGCTGCAATTAATATGAAGTGGTTATTGGATTATTTGGAGAAAAATCTTTCGAATTTGAAGGGAGATTACATCTGTGTTTCGAATGTTCATACAACAGTAACGAGTTATGAGGAACCCTTTTATTGTGCAATTCAAAATGGAGGTATTATGGCTATACCAGATGGTGGGCCACTTTCTTCGTTAGGACGAAAACGCGGATTTGTTATGATGGAGCGAACAACAGGTCCAAGCCTGATGGGAGAACTGTTTAAAATTTCAGCAAAAAGAGGCTATCGTCATTATTTTTATGGAAGTACAGAAGAGACTTTAGAAAAATTAAAAAATAAACTTCAAGAGTATTATCCAGAAATTCAGATTGCTGGAATGTATAGTCCACCTTTCCGTGCATTATCTATTGAGGAAGATAATGAGGTGATTGAGAAAATAAACGAAACAAATCCAGATTTTGTTTGGATTGGTTTAGGAGCTCCGAAACAAGAAAAATGGATGTTTGATCATCAAGGCAGTATTAACGGATTGATGATTGGCGTAGGAGCAGGATTTGATTATTATGCGGGAAATATTAAGCGAGCACCACAGTGGATGCAGAAGTGTAATTTGGAGTGGTTGTATCGTTTGATGCAAGATCCAAAAAGATTGTTTAAACGATATTTTCATACAAATATAAAATTTATTTTACATGCATATTTACTTAAGAATTGAGGGGGAAATAATGAATCAAAAGCCAACTGTAAAAGAAATACAAGAAGAAATACTTATTTTGCTTTCTGAATTGGACAGAGTATGCAGAAAGAATAATATAAAATATTCATTGCATGGAGGAACATTACTCGGTGCAGTTAGAGAAAGCGGATTTATTCCGTGGGATGATGATGCTGATATTACTATGATGAGGGAAGAATACAATCGACTTATAGAATGTTTTAATAAAGAATCTAAAGATTTTATGCTTATTGAAAGCTTTTTACATATGCCTAGAATAGTTCGAAGAAAATTTGAAGAGGACACTGTTTTTGCATGGATTGATATTATGATTTATGATCCTATAACAGAAAAAAATATTCCTCAAAAAATTAAGTTTGGAATGATATTGGCATTTCAGGCAATGTGTAGAAATGAGGTTACGATTCATTTAATAGAAGGAAAAACTCATTCTGCATTGCAAATGGCAGCATTTAAATTTGCTTATTTTGTTGGTCGTCCTTTTTCTTATGAAAAAAAATATAATTGGTATAATAAATTTTGCCAGAATTGTTTGTGCGGAAATAGAAAGTATATTCATAGATCAAATGATCAGTTACGTGGTATGAAAATGTTAGTACCAGCGGAGTGCATGAATGAATATATTGATATTTCTTATGAGGGTAAGCAGTTAATGATTACGAAAGATTATGATAAAGTTCTTACTATTAGTTATGGGGCAAATTATATGACTCCGATTCATGATGAGGCAAATGATGATTTACATGTTCATTTTCGTGAGGCATTTTTAAAACATTTAAAACTTATCTGATTAAATTTAATTGTGAGGAATAATTTGATTATATGAAAACGAAGAAAAATTTAAATATAGAATATATGCGTGCAATTGCTTGTTTAGGAGTAATATTGATTCATATTATGAAAAGTGCACATGACGTTTTCGACAATATGACACCAGAAATATATTTTATATGTACTTCTTTTGTGAATAATTTAAGATGGTGTGTCCCGGTTTTTTTGATGATTTCTGGATACCTTTTATTAGATCCTGAAAAGAAAATTGGATTGATTAAAATTAAACAATATATTATTAGAATTGTTATTGTTTTAGGGATATTTGGTACTGGATTTGCATTTATTGAGTTAATATCTAAAAAACATAGTGTCTGTTTCACATTTATTTTTAGAGCGTTTGTAAATATGCTTATGGGCAACACATGGAATCATCTTTGGTATTTATATGCATTAATTGCGTTATATTTATTTTTACCCATGTTAAAAAGCATAACTGGATATTTAAGCAAGCAGGAGATTACATATATTATTATTGTCTTTTTGATATATTCGAGTGTATTTCCGACATTAAAAGAACTAGGTGTAACAATTGGGATTGCTTATTTTTCCTTTTCAATTTATTTGTTTTATATGTTATTGGGATATTGGGTACGGCAAAGTAAAATAAAAATTCCGAAGGTTTTATCTATATTGGGTTTTATAGGAACAGGCCTTTATTTTGTAATACTAGCTTACGTATCAGATGTGAAGGATTATAAAATTCCGGAGATTTTTTATTCTCATTCTTCTATGGTGGTTGTATTGCAATCAGTTTTGATCTTTTCTCTGATAGGGAATATAAAAATATCAGTAGATAGGCGTTTACATAAAATTATTTTATCAATTGCAGATTATTCTTTTGGAATGTACATAATGCATATGTTTTGGATTAATATTCTTTATAAGGTATTTAAATTAAATCCTGCAAAATATGGTATATGGATTTTTATACCAATATATATAATTGTAATAATATTGACATATGTAACTGTTTTCATAATGAGAAAAATACCTATTACAAGAAAGTATATTTAAATTAAAGAACTCAATGATAGAAAAAATTAATGTGTGGAGGATAGATTTGTGAATATTGCAGTAATTTTTGCAGGCGGTGTTGGAAAGCGAATGCATACCAAAGAAAAGCCAAAGCAGTTTTTGGAAATTTACAACAAACCGATTATAGTACATACTTTGGAGAAATTTGAGAAGCATAAGGATATAGATGGAATTGTTATTGTTTGTGTTGAAAATTGGATTTCTTATATGAATGATTTGGTTTATAAGTATAGGCTTGAAAAAGTGAAAAAAATTGTTCCGGGCGGGGAAACAGGACAACTTTCTATTTATCATGGATTATGTGCTGCGAAAGAAATTAGTGGTGATGAAAAATCTATAGTGCTTATACATGATGGTGTTCGTCCGTTAATAGATAAAAAATTAATTTCGGATAATATTAAAAGTGTACAGATGTATGGCTCAGCAATTACAACGGCGGTTGTCAAGGAAACTATTTTAGTAGTTGATACAGACGCAGAGAAAATTGATTATGTTCCAAGCAGAGCAAATTCGCGCGTGGCAAAAGCACCTCAAAGTTTTTGGCTTGATGATATCTTGCATGCGCATCAGGATGCTCTAAAAAAGGGAGTAACAGATTGTATTGATTCATGTACAATGATGCAAAGTTATGGAAGGGATCTGCATCTTGTAACTGGATCTGACGAAAATATAAAAATTACTACACCAGAAGATTTTTATACTATGCGAGCTTTACTTGAGGCAAAAGAAAATGCTCAAATTTATTCATTTGAAAGTAGGTGAGAAAATGATTCATGAAAGTTTGAAAAAAGATTTTTCAGAAATTGCAGATATGGAAGGAATGGAACAATTTCGTAACAAAACATTTTTGATTACAGGATCTACAGGCTTAATTGGAAGTCTTCTTATAAAATTTTTTATATATTTGAATAGAACACAAAATTTAGGGATTAAAATCTATGGTACGGTGAGGAATCTTGATAAAGCCAAAAGTTATTTTGCTGAGTATGATTGTGATAGTATCAACTTTGTTTTGATAGATTTTTTAGATGATAAAAAAATAGAAACTTTCGAAATTAAAGGTGATATTGACTATATCATTCATACAGCTGCAGTTACAACTTCCCAGCAAATGGTAAAAACCCCAGTTGAGACATTGTTGGGGGCAATACAAGGAACTAAATGTATGCTTAAGCTTGCAAAGGAAAAAAGGGTAAAAAAAATAATTTATTTGTCCTCAATGGAAGCATATGGCATTGTTGGTAAAAGTGAAAAAGTAAAAGAAAACGAATTGGGGTACTTAGATCTAGATAATATTCGTTCTTGCTACCCAGAGGGAAAAAGAGCATGTGAATGTTTATGCAAAGGCTATCATGCAGAATATGGAGTCCCTACAATTCAGATACGTCTTGCACAAACTTTTGGTGCAGGTATACATTATGAAGAAAATAGGGTTTTTGCACAATTTGCACGAAGTGCAATGAAAAAAAGTCCTATTGTTTTACATACGGCAGGTAAATCAGAAGGAAATTATGTATATACATCAGATGCTGTTCAAGCAATTTTGTTTCTTCTGTTGCATGGAATTGAGGGAGAAACATATAACATTACAAATGAAAACAACCATATGACAATTTATGATATGGCAAAGCTTGTTGCAAAAACAATTGGAGGAGACATTTGTGAAGTAGTTGTAGATATTCCCGAGAATGCTGAAAAGCTTGGATATGCACCAGACACTAAATTATATATGAGTTCAAGAAAAATAAATAAATTAGGCTGGTATGCAAAAGTTGATTTGAATGAGGCTTATGTAAGATTATGCGCTTATTTGAAAGAATGTGAAGGAGAAACATTGTGTTGAAAAATAATTCTCTTATATCAGTTATAGTTCCTGTTTATAATACAAAAGCATATTTAGGGAAGTGCATTAAAACAATCATTGATCAAAGTTATAAGAATCTTGAAATTATATTAATTGACGATGGATCCACTGACGGAACATCTGTGATGTGTGACGAATGGTCTCAAAAAGATGCTCGTATTAAGGTTTTTCATTTACAAAATGGAGGAGTATCTAAAGCAAGAAATTTTGCACTTGAACAATGCCATGGAGAGTGGGTTAGTTTTGTAGATTCGGACGACTGGTTGGCGTTAGATATGTATGAGATATTGCTTGCACTGGCTGATAAATTTGAGGCAGATACGGCTTGCTGTGGAGCTTGGCAGGGAAACGAAGAGAATTATATAGTAAGAAATATATGGCGGAGATTCAAAGAAGATGAAGTGTGTTATAACGGCGGTTCTGCCTTAGGAAATGTAATTGAACAATCTGGGACATTGTGGAATAAGCTTTTAAAAAGAGAACTTATCGGTTGTATACGATTTAACGAAAAAATCAGATATGCAGAAGATACTTTATTTTTATCTGAATATTTATTAAAAGCTAATTGCGTCGCTGTAACCAAAACCCCCTTATATTATTATCGCATTAATCGCTTAGGAAATGTAGTTTCTGGAGGTCTTAATTCAAGGCATTTAGATTATCTTTATGCTACTGCGTTGATTTTTGATATTTTGAGAGAAAATGGCTCTGTTGATGTGGGCGTTGAGAGAGTGGTTGATGTGGGCATCAGAGTTGCTGCTTTGATGAATAAGACTAATAAACAAAAATGTTATATGGACGCGATAAGACAGCTTGCAAAAAAAGCAATGCCTTATAGAACTGAATTGATAAAAAATAATCGAAGTGTAAAACAATATTTTAAAAAATTTATTTTGACTCAGATGTCTTATGGAAATTGTTTGTTTGTTTATTGTTCTAAAATTGTGAATCGTATAAAGTGAGAAATGAATGATGGAGAAAGTAGTTAGGTTTTCTAAAAAATCAGTAAAATATACAATTGCTATTGTAAATTGGCTTATATATTCAATTATAGTTGGAGGAACTACTACACCAGTTAATGATACATTTAGTAATATCTGGTATTTTTTTAGTATACTTCTTTTTATATACATAATTTTCGTGTCCTATTATAGAAATGTGAACTATAAAATAATTTTTCTTTTTGCAATGGTAATGGGAGTTATAAGTATTGTTACTTATACAAGTAATTATTCACCATTGCTGGCATGGGGACTGATGATTTTTGCAGTTCGAAATATCGAGTGTGATTTTATTGTCTCTGTGTATTTTAAAACTTTTATTGTTTTGGGGATTTTAATTCCTTTAATGGCTGTAACTGGACTTATATCAAATACGGTCATGGATACTGTAGGTATAACTGGAAAAAGATATGCGTATGGTTTTACTCATCCTAATGTGCTTGGAGCTGTATTGTTAGTAATTGTAATTTGTTGGTGTTATTTGCACTGGAAATCAATTAAGCTATACCATATTGTCATTATTAATTTACTTAGTTATGGTATGATGCAGATTACTGATAGCTCATCTTCCTTTATATGTATTGCATTTATTTCTGTAATTGCATTGTTAGAAAGATGGTTTGATAAGAAGTCAAAATTAAACTTGTGGTATTTTGGAATTATAGTTTTATTAATTTTTTGTCCGGCTATTAGTTATTATTTTATGGTTAAGTATACTCCTTCAAATCCGCTTATGCTGGCTATAGATTTATTTACCACGGGACGTTTACGGACAATGAATGCTTTTTTTGTAAAATATGGAGTCAAAATATTGGGTAATCCTATAATATTTGATACGGAAAGACGATCACTTTTATTATTTGCATTAGATAATAGCTATGGATATATTCTGATTAGATTTGGAATTATTGTATCACTGTTTTATTTTATGGGAATTTTTAAGGTAATTAAACGTGCAATACAGATTCGAGATACTAGGATTATTATTTGTGTTTTAACATTTTTAGTTTATGGCTTGTTTGAAAATTACTTTTTTAAGACACAGTTTAATTTTACATTACTATTTATTTTTGCAAATTATTATGGTAATTCCAATAAATTACATGTTAAAAAAAGGGAGAGTAGTAAATCATGAAGATTGGAGTAATTACATTTCATGGTGCAGATAATTACGGATCTGTTCTGCAAGCTTATGCACTAACAGAATATTTAAATGACAAGGGATATGATGCGGAAATAATTGATTATTATTTTGAGCATGATTATCGTCAATACAAACCCTTTAGAACCTATTTATATTCTCGGCAACCAAAGGCTTTTTTGTCTGATGTTTTTTCATATTCTGTACATTGTAAGCGCATTAAAAATTTTCAAAATTTCCGTAAAGAATTTTTGAAATTATCATCTGTGCGGATTGGGGCATCGGATGGCTGGCAAGAGATAGCATCATATTATGATTGTTTTATTTGTGGAAGTGATCAAATTTGGAATTTGAATTGTACAAATGGTGTTTGCGGACCATATTTTTTGGATTTTGTAAGTGGGAAGAGAAAAATAGCTTATGCACCAAGTATGGGAGATTATTTGTTGTTGGATAATGATAGGGAAAAAATGCGAAAGGCACTTGAGGAATTTTACGCTATTTCTGTGAGAGAAGCTTCGATGATACAGATGTTAGAACAGTTAAATTTGCCGATTTCAATTCAAACTGTAGTAGATCCAACACTCCTTTTGAAAAAGGAAGATTATATTCAAGGGCTAAAACTGGAGAAAATGGTATCAGCGGGAAAGTATATTTTTGTATATATACTTGGTGGTACGAAAGCTTATGGCAATATCGTAAATGAGGCTAAAAAGATAGCCAAACAGAATGGACTTCAAATTAAATATGTTTTTGATAATAATAATGCAATGATTAAAAATATAGGTTTTGATTGTAGCGGGTGCAATCCCAGAGAATTTGTTAGTATGATTTATAATGCAGAATATGTATTGACAAACTCGTTTCATGCAACTGTTTTTTCTATTATATTCAAAAAAAATTTTACATCATATGCAAGAGGAAAATCATCTGGAAGAATAACAGAATTATTGAGCTCTTTAGGACTAGAGGAACGATTTAACTTAGAGAGTAATGGATGTATTATTGCGATAAATTCATATGATAAAGTTTATCAGCTTTTAGCTAACATGAAAATAGAATCAATGATATATTTAGAGAATGCATTGAACGTAGAGGGGATTAATTCGAATGAATGAAAGAAGGAGACTGATTAAAAATACTGGAATTATTGCCATTGGAAATATTAGCACTAAATTGGTTTCCTTTTTTTTATTACCACTTTATACAGCTGTTTTATCTACAGCCGAATATGGTGCATATGATTACATAATAAGTATAGCAACTTTTTGTGTTCCGTTTGTTTCAGTATTAATGGATGAATCTATATTTCGATTCTTAATTGATTGTAAAACAGAACTTGATAAAAAGAAAATAATTTCTACAGCTGTAATGATTGTTGCTGTGGGAATGACCTTATTTACAGTACTTGGAATTCCTATTATGGAGGGATTGCATTATAGCTATACGGTTTATGCTATTATTTATATTTTATTAAATGTTATTTGTGGAATGTTAAGTGCTCTTTTAAGGGGGATTGGAAGAACCGATCAATTTGCTTTTTTTAATTTTCTGTTAGGTTCACTTCAAATTGTTTTAAATGTTGTCTTTATAGCTGTGTTGAAATTGGGGTTGCAGGGTATGTTGTTGGCCTCAATTTTAGCACAATTAATTGTTGCTACGATTTTTGTTTTGAAAATAAAGTTATGGAAATTTATTAATATTAAATGTGTAGAGATATCATTAGCTAAGGAAATGATAGTGTATTCATTTCCTTTAATTCCTAATAAAGTGTCCTGGACAATTATTAATCTTTCAGATCGTATTATTTTGATGAACATGATTGGAAGTGAAGCTACTGGTTTATATGCTGTATCGTATAAGTTTCCTAATTTGATGGATACTGTTTATGGTTTCTTTTACCAGTCTTGGAAAGAAAGCTCAGCTAGAGTACTTGGAGGTGAGTCGCAAGATGAATTTTATAATTCGGTGTACGAATATTTGAAAAATTTTCTATTTTCAATTGTTTTGGGAATGATAGCATTTATGCCAATCGTATTTAGAATATTAATTAACAAAAATTATTACAGTGCAATCTATTATGTGCCGATTCTTTTGCTGGCTACGTATTTCGCAAATATTTCAGGATTTTATGGTGGGATTTTTACAGCGTATAAGGATACAAAAATTATGGGGACAACAACTGTTGTAGCTGCTATAATAAATCTAGCTGTTAATATTATTATGATTAGAAGTTTGGGGATATATGCAGCTGCAATATCAACACTAGTTGCAAATTTTACAGTATATATTTATAGAAGAATTAAAGTTGGAAAATATATTAAATTAAAAGAGAATTGGAAAAATAGAATAGTTTCATTGATAATTTGTGTACTAATTATTATTTTATTTTATGTACAAAGTAAAACAAGTATTATAGTAGGATGTATAGTATCAATATGCTATGCTTTAATTGTTAACTTTAATGTGATTCGTTTTATATTAATAAAGAGTGAACTAAAGTCGAGAAAATGAAGGGACATTTTAATATGATTCAAGTTTATAACAATAAATCAGAATGTTGTGGATGTGGAATATGTGAAACAGTTTGTACACAAAATGCTATAGAAATGAAGATGGATGAAATTGGGGTTATATATCCTAAAATTAACCAAGAAAAGTGTATAGATTGTGGAGCGTGTAAAAAAATATGTGGTTATAATGCAGACAGTGCAAATATTATAAAAAAAAGTTATGCAGCCGTTAATACGAGTGATGTTTTTTTACAAAAATCCGCTTCTGGAGGAATATTTTCTGCGATAGCACGATCTTTTCTAAACGCGGGTGGAATTGTATGTGGAGTTGAAATGTCAATTGAGAATAACTGTGCTGAAGTAAAACATATTTTAATTAAGTCAGAAGTTGAATTAGAAAAATTACAAGGTTCAAAGTATGTTCAAAGCGATGTGAAGCAGTGCTTTAATGAAATGATTTCATATTTAAAAGAGGGGAAAAAAGTACTTTTTTCAGGGACACCGTGTCAGGTTGCAGCTATTAAAAGTTGTACTAGAGGAAGATTTGAAGATAATTTATTTACAATAGATATTATTTGTCATGGTGTTCCAAGTTTGAAGTTTTTTAATGATTATCTTCAAGCGGAAAAAAACAAAAAAGGGATAGATATTAAGAAATTTATATTTCGAGACAAACAATATGGATGGGGAACAAAGGGGAGTATTTTAGGAATAAAGGATGGAAAGATGATTGTTGAACCTATAAATTCCAGAACATCATCTTATTATAGTTTTTTTCTTGATGGAGAAATTTATCGTGATTGTTGTTATCAATGCCCTTTTGCACAAGAAAAAAGAGTCGGCGATTTAACCATTGGAGATTATTGGGGGGTAGAAAAATATAGTTCTGAAATTATGGAAGAAAATGGAGGAGATTTTTCAAAAAGAAAAGGTGTATCCTGTTTACTAGTAAATACAAATAGAGGAAATGAGATATTGGAAAAGTACGGGGAATTTATTAATAAGGTACCTGTAGACATTGAAAAAGTGAAAATTATTAATACCCAATTAAAACATCCAACTCAACATACGAATCTCAGAATTAAAATATTTCAAACATATAAAAAAATAGGATATAGTGGTGTTGATAAAATTTATAGGAAGCAATTGTATTTAAAAAAAGGAAAAAATGGATTAAAGAAAGTATTAAAATTTATTGGTTTGCATTGATATACCGGTCAATTGATTATTTCACATCAGGAGCGGTGGGGCTAAGCTTTGCTTAGCTCCACTGGTTTTTAATATATTAGGAAAGTTCTTGGATGTGGGTATATCTTACGTAAGTATTGTGGTTCAGTTGTCAAGACAAAAATCTAAGCTTTTTATAATGAACTGATATGCGTAACTGGGTAGGAGAGAAAATCCCTCCTTAGGCTGCATTGAATATTATGGTGCGGCAGAGCCGCCAGTCCGGTGTGGCGAGAGCCACCTGTCCGGACTAACGGAGCCACCCCAGTTTGTTTATTAAGTTACTTTGCCATTGCTGGATCCAGTCCATATACTTCTCTCATAGAGAGGTCTTTAGATGGGTCAACACTTTCAATATCGATCTTATAGGAATCATACGATATACGATCCATGATGGCATCGGCAAGAGTACTTTCACCATCACAGATTTGCTGGTACCATTCACTTTCACGGAACTGAAAACAAAAGATCGTTGAAGATTTTCTTCGTCGTTTATGTATCAGTTCAAAAAGATTCCTGGCTTCAGCTTCTGTCAGTTTAAGAAGCAGCCACTCATCAATGATCAGTACTATTGGCTTGGTGTATTTCTTCAGGACAGTCGAGAAAGTTCCATTGTCCCTGGCAGCCTGTAAGTCCAATAATAGATCAGGAAGCCGTACATACCGTACTGAGTAATAGTGCTTGCATGCTTCCATGCCAAAGGCACAGGCCATATAAGTTTTACCACTTCCGGTTGCTCCAGTAATAAAGATGTTTCGGTATTCTGTAATGTATTCACAGGTTGCCAGACGGTTGATCAGTGCTTTGTTCAGCTTTCGTCCAGAATGGTAATCAATCGCTGCGATGCTGGCATCTGGCTGTTCAAACTCAGCCTTTTCAGACGATTGTTTTTGCGGTTGCTGTATTCGACATCAACAAGCATGCCGAACCGATCTTCGAATGGAACTTCCTTCATTGCAGGATCATCCATCTGGATGCGGAATGCATCTGCCATAGCAGTCAGATGCATTTCAATAAGTTTATCGATTGTACTTTGATTTGTCATGATTTTTTACCTCCATAGTATCTGGCTCCTCTGGTTATGCCATGTGGTTTTACTGCTTGAAATGATTCTGATTCGGTATCAGGTGCATCCTTTGTTGCAGCCAATAGATTTTTGATACTTTTATAGCTGGGTTTACCGGAATAAGAGAGCGCCTTAGCGCAGACCTGTTCCAGTTTTTCTGGCGAATATTTTTCTGCCAGTTTCAGTAATCCCATGCAGCTTCTGTAGGATTGCTGTTCAATCCTGCCGGAGGTAAGTATTGCATCGACAACCTTACTTGTGTTAATTCCAATCGAATCAGCCCACTTACGGAACCGGTCACCGTTCCATTCCAGATATTTCTGGTGTTCCTGCGGCATATGTTCTGTCACTGTAGAATACTGACCGCTTCGTCCATAGAGTCGTCTGTGAGAGGCAATACGATTGTGATTATAAAATATTTCAACCGTTGTATCTGTTATACGCACATCAACCTTATTTTTGATATACTGATAAGGCACGGAGTAGAACATTCTGTCTACTGCGATGTGATAGTTAAACTGGACGGTGGCTTGTTTCCACTCAGCCAGTTCAAAAGGTGTAGCAGGCAACGGAGCCAGTAATGGCATTTCTTCCCCAAGAAATAAACTGAGTCTGCTACATTCCTTTTTCTGGAATTTACGGGCGTTGTAGGCATCCAGTTTTTCACGGATTGAAGCATTCAATTCTGCAAGAGAGAAAAACTGCTCATTGCGAAGGGCTGCTGTTATCCATGTGGATATCTTTCCTACTGATCCCTCTACATTCGGTTTATCCTTGGGTTTCCGGACTCTGGCCGGAAGGATGGCGAGATTGTAATGTTCTGCCATCTCATGATAAGTTGTGTTTAAGGCAGTGTTGTACCAGTCACTCTTTTTATGATTCACTGCGGTTGTACAGTTATCAGAAACGAGCATAGGTGTGACACCGCCAAAGAAATCAAACATCTGGACATGAGCTTTGATCCAGTTGTCGGTTTTCTCATTCATATATGCTTTTACAAAAGCATACTGACTGTAAGTTAATACACCTACAAATATCCATGCATCTGTGATTTCTCCGGTGTCCGGATCAATGATGTGGGCAGGGTCACCGGCCCAGTCAACTTCAATCTGTTCACCTGGTTTTCTGGGGATATGCATGGTAGCCCTGCGTTTTTCTTCATCCTTCTGGATGTAGTAGCAGAACTGAGAATACATTAGAGGCTCTTCGCTGCTCATGCGGCACTCCTCACAGTATTCTACCCAGAGAAGCTTTTTGTTTACACCATTTCGCAGAAGTTCTTTGCGAATGTAGTCAAAGTTTGGCATGCGTTTATTCGTTGCCGACTTATCCTTAGGAAACATCAGCTCCTCTAATGCGCTGTCGGTCATGTCGAAATCCAGCGGCCATGAAAGCTTGATTTCCGCTGCCTTTTTCAAAACCTTAGCGACTGTGTTTCTGGATACACCGCAACTCTGTGCGATGTTCCTCTCACTGAATCCTAAGCTTTTCAAGCGTAGGATTTCACGATACTTGGTCATAACTTACGACCTCCTTTATCTGTATTCACACCAAAGGTGTGTATTTACAGTATAAAGGAAATATATGTAATAGAGCCCAATAAGGTGGCTCTGAATTACCGGAATATATGGCTCTCATTCTCCGGAATGGTGGCTCTCAAAGTCCGGACAGGTGGCTCAAAGAGCCCCGGAATAATCACTACACCAATATTTTCTCCTTCTGTAAGAAAAATATTATTGCTTTTATATTCATAAATAATATTAACGGTTTCATCTGTTGATCCATCATCTCTAATATATATATCGATATTAACCCCTTCTTGCGATAGTATACTATCTATTTGTTCTTTAATATATTTACTCCCATTATATGTACTAAGTAAAACTGCCACTTTATACATTTGCCGCTCCTAACCAATACTTATCTCTGAAATAAAATGACTCTCTTTATTATTTTCTTTCGGGGGAATCATATAATTCTCCCCATACAATCCCTTTAAATATTCATCACAATTATTTGGCACATAAAAAATATGCTCATTAAATTTAATCGTACTTAATGGAAAAAAAACTCTTTTTTCATATATTTCTCCAAAATAATGTTTTCTACCAGTTGCACTTGTTACTAAATCAGTTATTCTGGTTGATGTAATAACTCTATCTACTTTTTCAAACCATACTTCTGGTTTACGAAAACAAAATATTCTTCCAATAATGTTTCTATAAAATAAAAACTTTTTCCCATCTTTATCTCTTTTTAAATATTCTTGTAATAATTTATCTGGGTATTTATAATCCATTACACATGATGCAATTAACATTAGCACATTTGCTCTTATTCCCTTCGCATTTCTCCATATCCTATTAATTGGAACATAATCATACGGAAATATATCAATATAAATACTCTGAGGCTGTAAAGGATTACCTTCTCCTAAAGTCCTTAACACAGTATTCTTTTTATATATTTGCATAAAACGATTTCCGTTTGGATATTTTGTATTAGGACAACGTAATTCATATTTATCTGAAAACTCTTTTTCAAATATTTCTTGAAATTTTATATAGTCCTCCCGGCTTAATGCCATATCCATATCATCATCCCATGGAATAAACCCTCCATGTCTTATAGCACCAAGTAATGAACCACCTACTAGGAATAATTTCAATCCATATTTTCTACATCGCTCATCTAAGTCACATGCCATCTCATATAAGCATTTTTGCAATAAACTCTTTTCTTCTTCACTAATAGGATGAAAATCCTTATTATTCTTAGCGATTTCATTAAGAATTTTTTTATAATTCAGACTCACTTAACTTTTCTCCTAAGATCACTTTTTCAATTTTTACATATGTTTTTTTTCTATTAAATTTTTCTTCAGCACATTTTCTTGCATTCATTCCCATCCGACATCTCAAATCTTTATCCTCAATTAGCGCCTCCAGCTTAGTTGCTAAATCAATTGCATCTCCATTTTCACAATTTAATCCCATATCATATTCTTCAACAAGTTTTCTATATTCATTAGCTTCTTGCGAGTTTACAACCGGATGCCCACACGCTGCATAATCTGCGTGTTTATTGATTATGCTTGCAGCTGCCCCACCTGTAATTGGATTAACTACAATATCACAACTATCAATCAATGCACACATTTCATCATAAGGTACGCGTCCTTTGAAGCAACAATCTACACCTTTTTCTTTAGCATATTTTTCAAATTCTTCTTTTTTGGGGCCGTCTCCCATTATAATAAACTGTACACTCTGACTATCTTTCATACTAATAATTTTTAATGCATCTATTACACATTTAATATCATATGAAGTACCGAGTGTCCCACAATATCCAATGCGTATGACATTTTTTTGCTGATTAATAATTTTATTCTCTTTTACATTTTCATCATATCTTTCTAAATCTGTTCCAAGAAATACTGAACAACCCTGTTGAAGTTTTTTGTTAACTTTCATTGCTCTGTCAATATAAGTTTGAGAAACTGCAACAATTTCATCAGCTTTCCTATAAATTGAATTAGCTATTATTTCGATTGGTTTAAAAATAATATCTTTAATAATAGGAACATCAAAAACCATTTTAAATGCTTCTGGCCATAAGTCCTGAATATCAATAATAAATTTAATTTTGTTTTTTTTACAATATCTTGAAATCAGATATGGACCTGTTAAAGATGGAACTGCACAATAAATCACATCTGGTTTTTTTCTGTTTTTAATATATTTATATAAGTTTAATCCGAATATATAATGCGAATAAAACCTTTTTAAGCAAACATTTTTTTTATATCCTGGTTCTTCAATAAATGTAATTTTAAATGGCCAACTTACCTCCGTTTGATTCCTATGGATTTTTTTTTCATGACAAAATGAACTTGTCACTATTTCAACATTATTTTTTTGATCCAATGATTTTGCCAAATACAAAAATCTATCATTATCATTTTCTGAATAAGTGGAACCAAAATGAGAAACAATTAATATATCCATTTATTTAACCTCAATTATTTTCAACTCATTATATTTCATCATTACACGGCCTTCTTCATATTTTCCAATATAACAATTATTCTTTTTATTGCATAAATTATTAATAATCATCCGCATATGATTTACGCCACACTCATATGCGTGCGGATATCCGCCATATAAATCCGCAACAGGCTTATATCCAAGCACGTTGAATATCATTGTTATTGCTTGCTCGTATGTGACGTTGTCCGCCGGACGAAATGTTCCGTCATCATAACCACTTATAAAACCTATCGAAACTGCTTTAGCAATATCATCATATGCCCAATACGACTTGTCTATATCAGAAAAATTGATTTCTGCGAGTTGTGCATCGGGATTGGCAATTACAGCCGCTCTCATTAATGCTGATGTAAATTCTGCACGTGTCATATTGTTGTCAGGTTTGAATGTTCCGTCGTCATATCCTTTCATTAGACCGAATGAATCCGCATAAGTCGATTGCCCCTCTACAACATAGTCTGAATATGTGCTTATTTCTTCTGCATTCGCTGTTGGTAGAATCATTCCGATTGTAAGAATTAATGATATAATAGTTAAAATCTGTTTTTTCATTTTAATTTCCTCCTAAGCTTTCAGCACTTTCACGCTGTAAAGCATCATATACTTCTGCACTTTTATGCAATAAAGTGTTTTAACAACATAAATTATAATACAAAAAAACGAAATTTTCAATAGCTTTCACTAATTTTTATTACAAATAGCTGAAATAAAAGTTTGTTTTTGGTTATTTTGCCACCACATTTTCGTCACCAAGCTGATATTTGAGTTCTTTTATCATTACAGGATTGATATCAACCCACAT
>OLPL01001201.1_pt1 | contig 16659 bp, 10 predicted proteins | sample 1673211 | NCBI WGS metagenome assembly OLPL01 (sample SAMEA3136766, study PRJEB25190) | human gut metagenome | reverse complement strand
GGAAGCAAAGTGGATTTGTACTGTGAAGAGCAGGGATTAAAGAGGGAGTACATTTAAACGTGTTATCAACAAATAAGACCGAGAAAAGAAACAGACAGTCTGCGGATCAATCCATCATTGATGCTTTTTCCACATGCCATCCATTTTTGAATTTTTTTTATTTTGCTGTAGTACTGTTATTTACTATGTTTAATCAGCATCCCGTCTTTATCTGCATTTCTTATGCGGGTGCTTTGTCTTATTCCATCCTTCTGCTTGGAGGAAAAAGGACACTTAGGCAAAGCTTTCTCTTTACCCTTCCCAGTCTTTTGATCGTGGCTCTTCTGAATCCACTTTTCAATCATTATGGAGTCACGATGCTATATTATGTAGAAAGCAGTGGAAACTGGATCACTTTGGAGGCCTTAGTCTATGGAGTAGTCCTTGGAGCGGTCATGTTCGTAGTGATCCAGTGGTTTTCCTGTTATAATAAAGTTATGACAAGTGATAAATTTATTTACCTGTTTGGAAGGCTGATACCGGCCCTTTCTCTGATCCTTTCCATGGCACTTCGCTTTGTCCCCAGATTTACGGGGCAGCTTAAAGTGATCCGGAACGGTCAGAAATCTATGGGAAGGGATGTTTCAGAGGGCAGTCTTTTTAACCGTATCCGTGCGGGCTTTAACATGCTGTCGATACTGGTTACGTGGGCTTTGGAGAATGCCATAGAAACTTCGGATTCCATGCGGAGCAGGGGATATGGATTAAAAGGCAGGACTGCTTTTTCCATTTACAAATTTACGAAGAAGGATAAAAGCCTTCTGGCAGTGATGGCAGCTTTATTCCTTGTATTTGCCACTGGCTGTATGAATGGGGCTTCTTATGCAAGTTATGATCCCCGTATTTTACTTGCTGGTTTTACCATTCAGGGGCATCAGGCTCCGGTATCTGTTCCAGTAGTTGAAGCAATGCTTACATACATCTGCTTTGCATGTTTTTGTTTCCTTCCGGTGATCCTGGATGTGACGGAGACCATCCGTTTTGCCAGAAGCCGGAAACATTGTGAAACAGATCTGGATATGACTTACAAAAAAATCTACGAAACTCTGGAACAGGAAGGATAATGATTATGAATCTTGTAGAAGTAAAGGAGTTTAGCTTCGCATACCCGGAATGTTCCAGGAAGGTTCTGGACCATGCGAATCTGAAAATAGAAGAAGGAACGTTAAATGTGATCTGCGGACGGAGCGGATGCGGCAAAAGCACGCTGTTGCGCCAGTTAAAAACCGTGCTGGCCTCGGTTGGAAAGTCAGAGGGAGAAATCTTTTACCGGGGGATGCCGCTTTCGGGGATTGACCACCGGACACAGAGCCAGGAGATCGGTTTTGTCATGCAGAACCCGGATAATCAGATCGTAACGGATAAAGTCTGGCATGAGCTTTCCTTTGGACTGGAAAGCCTGGGATATGACAATGCGACTATCCGGCTGCGGGTTGCGGAGATGGCCAGCTATTTTGGTATCCATCAGTGGTTTTATAAAAATGTCTCAGAGCTGTCAGGAGGGCAGAAGCAGATCTTAAACCTGGCTGCGATCATGGCAATGCATCCATCCCTTTTAATACTGGATGAGCCTACGTCTCAGCTGGACCCCATCGCTGCTTCTGATTTTCTGGAAACCGTAAAAAAGATTAATCGTGATATTGGAACAACGGTGCTCCTTACGGAACACCGGCTTCAGGATATCATCCCTTATGCGGATAGGGTATTTGTCATGGATAAGGGGAATGTTTATCTGGAAGGAACTCCCAGGGAAATCGGGGTAAAATTAAAGGAACAAAAACATGGCATGTTTCTTTCCATGCCGATTCCTATGCAGATCTATGGTGAGACAGACAGTCAGGCAACCTGTCCGCTGACAGTCAGTGAGGGAAGACAGTGGCTCTCCCGTTACTGTAACGAAAAAGGAATTGCTTCGGATAGTCAGCGAAAGAGCGAAAGCACTGAAAAAGTCAGATACACAAAAACAGATAGTTCGAAGAAAGAATTGTCCATTCAGGCGAAAGATGTCTGGTTCCGGTATGAAAAGGACAGCCCGGATGTTGTCCGGGATCTTTCCCTGGAGGTAAAAAAAGGAGAGTTCTATGCACTGGTAGGTGGAAACGGTACGGGAAAGAGCACTACGCTGTCTCTTTTAAGCCGGGTGCAATGTCCATACCGTGGGAAGATACTTCTGGAAGGGCGGGATATCCGTTCGTATAAAGACCGGGATCTGTATTGTGGGCTTTTGGGAGTCATGCCGCAGAACCCACAGAGCATTTTCTTAAAGAAAACAGTCCTGGAAGATTTGTATTCTGTGATTGGGGGCAGGAGAGAAAAAATGTCTTCGGAATATCAGATCCATATGAAAAAAGAAAAGGCCATAGAAGGAATCGTAAGCCTTACCAGGCTGGAAGGGCTTCTGGAAAGACATCCTTATGACCTGAGTGGCGGGGAACAGCAGAGGCTGGCACTTGCCAAAGTCCTTTTGCTTCGACCGCGGATCCTCCTGATGGACGAACCCACGAAGGGAATGGATGCAGAATATAAAGAAGAGATCGGAAAGATCTTAACCCGGCTGAAACAGCATGGCCTGACGATCTTTATGATCTCCCATGACGTGGAATTTGTTGCAGAATACGCGGACAGAGTAGGCCTGTTTTTTGAGGGAAACATCGTTACCAGCCAGAATACCCGGGAGTTTTTTGCCGGAAATAATTTCTACACAACCGCAGCAAACCGGATGGCAAGGCATTTGTTTCCGGAAGCTGTGACCGGAAAGGATGTGGTTACGTGCTTACAGAGCAGCAACTGGACCAGTTTATAGATGAATTCTGGGAAGACACCCCAAATGAAGCACAAGAAGAGGAACCGGCAGAAGATCTGGAAGAATATACCCTTCCCTCCGATGGGATGATCATCCGGCAGATGGAAAAGAAGGGGAAAGTGAACCGGAGGACCTGGTTTGCCCTTGCTTTGATGCTTTTGGTCGTACCACTGCTTTTGTATCTGTCAGTCCGGTTTTTCCATGGAAGGAAATATCTGATATGCAGCCTGATTGTGATCGTGGCTGCAATGCTCCCGTTTTTTATGATGTTTGAAGGACGCAAACCAAAAGCACGGGAAATCATGGTGATCTCTGTCCTTGCAGCGATCGGTGTCGCAGGGAGGGCAGCCTTCTTTATGGTACCCAGTTTCAAACCGGTGGCTGCTATTGTGATCCTTACCGGTGTCTCTTTCGGAGGCGAAGCAGGTTTTCTTGTTGGCTGTCTAATCATGATGTTATCCAACATGTTTATGGGACAGGGCCCCTGGACGCCATGGCAGATGTTCTCTTTTGGTATTATCGGTTTCCTTGCAGGGATCCTTTATCAGAAAGGAATCTTAAAAGCAAGGAAACGGGACCTTTGCATTTATGGATTTTTAAGTGTGGTCCTGATCTACGGCGGGATCATGAACCCGGCAAGCATCCTGATGTCTTATGGGTATATCACACCGGCCAGCCTGGTTGCTTTCTATATTTCAGGAATCCCGGTGGACCTGGTGCATGCACTGTCAACCGTGATCTTTTTATGGTTTTTGAGCAGGCCGCTTCTTGAAAAACTGGAACGCATTAAGAAAAAATACGGGCTGATTGAGTCCGGGAAAGAGGAAATGCTTTGATCTATGTCAGCCATTTGCTTTGCGATGAAGATATGAAAGAAATCTGCGGTCAGTATGGAGCCGGTGTGGAAAGTATCGAGTTTTCCATATCTGACAATCTGGACCGGCTGGAAAGAAAAATGGAACGGTATCAAAAAAGACTGGAGCAGATGGGAAATCCACCGCTTACCTTGCATGGGCCATTTCTGGACTTAAACCCGGCATCTTTTGACAGTCGGATAAGGAAAGTGACGATGGAACGGTTTGACCAGTGTTACCAAGCAGGAATCCGCCTTGGAGCAAAAAAGATCGTATATCATTCAGGGATGATCCCTACGGTATATTTCCGGGAAGGATGGGCGGAACAAACAGGCCGGTTTTTCCAGGAATTTTTAAAAGACCGGGAAGGCCCTGAGATCGTCATGGAAAATGTCCTGGATGAAGACTGGCGGCTCCTTTTGGATGTATATAGAATCGTAGATCATCCAAAGTTTAAGCTGTGCCTGGATATGGGGCACGCACACTGCTATTCGGAAATCTCTGTCCTCGAATGGGCGAAGGAACTTGCACCCTGTGTCGGACATGTACATATCCATGACAATGCAGGGGACAGGGATTCCCATTTGGGCTTAGGAAAGGGCACAATTCCATGGGAAAAGGTTTTAAAACTTCTTCCCTGCACAAAGGAACGAACCTGGACGATAGAATGTTCCAATAAAGAAGATGTGATTCTTTGCATAAAACAGATAAAGGAAAAAATGAGGGGGAAATTATGAACAGACTAAAAAAAAGGACATGCCAGTTTCTGGTGTTAGTTACCACAGCGGGGCTTTTGACAGGCTGTGGGGGCGGGACTCCAAAACTGGAAGATGCACTGAAAAAAACAGCTGCTTATGAACAGAAAACCGTAACATCACCGGCATCGGATACCTTGGGCGGGGAATGGACGGTGATCGCACTTGCCCGTTCGGGAGAAACGGTGGATGAGAACTATTTCGAAAAATATCGTGCCAATCTTGAAAAACGGGTCAAAGACCAGGAAGGCGTGCTCAGTGATAACCGTTATACGGAGTATTCCAGGGCAGTCATGGCATTGAAATCCATAGGAAAGGATCCAACGGATATTGGCGGTTACGATATTGAAAAGCCGCTGGAAGATTTTGATGCAGTGGTCTCCCAGGGATTAAACGGTGCCATTTATGCACTGATCGCCTTAAATGCCGATGACCCGGATGCCAATAAAGACGGGGAACTAGAACAGAAATACCTGGATTACATATTGGAACGGGAAAAAGCAGATGGCGGATTTTCCCTGGATGATAACGCCAAAGACGGGGATGTGGATCTGACCGCCATGACACTGCAGAGCCTGGAACCATACCAGGATGAAGAAGATGTAAAGGAAGTCATTGACAAGGGTGTGGAATTTCTGGCAGAGATACAGGACGATGATGGCGGTTATACCGCATTTGGCGCAAAGAGCTCGGAATCCATTTCCCAGACCGTGATCGCCCTCAGTGCGGTAGGCGTAGACTGCAATGAGGATGAACGCTTCCAGAAAGATGGAAAAGGCCTGTATGATACACTGATGACTTTTTATCAGAAAGATGGAAGCTTTAAACACATCCTGGACGGAGAGAGCGATCCTATGGCAACAGACCAGGGATTCTGTGCACTGGTGGCTTACCAGCGTTACCAGGATAAGGAAAACAGTTTTTTTGATATGACAGACCACAGATAAGGATGGAGAAAAAAATGCCGCAGAAAATAACAGAACTTCAGAATCAGCTGGAGAAAATCATTAAAGGAAAAAAAAATATCACAGATAAGATCCTCATGGCAGTGCTCGCAAAGGGACATGTCCTTCTGGAAGATGTTCCTGGTGTCGGTAAGACGACGACCGCACTGGCACTGAGCCGTCTTATGGGAATGGAATTTAACCGTATCCAGTTTACACCGGATGTTGTCCCTTCCGATGTGACCGGATTTACCATGTATGACAAACAGAACGGACAGTTCTCCTATCATGAGGGAGCGGTCATGTGCAACCTTTTACTGGCAGATGAGATCAACCGTACTTCCAGTAAGACCCAGTCTGCCCTTCTGGAAGTAATGGAAGAAGGAAAGGTGACGGTAGACGGGGAAACCCATTGTGTGCCATCCCCGTTTGTAGTCATTGCCACAGAAAACCCGGTGGGCTCTTCCGGTACACAGCTCCTTCCGGAATCACAGCTTGACCGTTTTATGATCAGTATCAGCATGGGATATCCGGATCACCAGAGCCTGGTCGAACTGTTACGGGACAGACAGAAGGAAAATCCCCTGGAAAATGCAAAGACCGTAGTTACCCGGGATGAGGTGCTGAAACTCCAGAAAGAGGTACAGGAGATCTATGTAGCAGACCAGGTGCTCGACTATGTGGCACATCTTGCAGAGGCTACGAGAAATCATGAACTGATCACACTGGGATTAAGCCCGCGTGGAACCCTGGCACTGGTAAGGATGGCAAAAGCAGCTGCCTATATGAAAGAAAGGGATTATGTCATTCCAAAGGATGTGCAGGATGTCTTTAAGGACGTTGCGGCACACAGGATGATTCTGGATTCCAAGGCAAGGTATCAGGAAAAATCTGCCCGTGAGATCCTCTCGGAGATCCTGTCAGAAGTGCCGGAACCGAAGGTGGAAGGATGATAAAGAACAGGATCCTGTGGCTTTTGTGGCTGGTCTGCATGGCAGGAGCAGCAGTAATTACAGGCACATGGCTCTTTGCAGCGGTTCTCTTACTCTCCGCCCTTCTTCTGATCTTTTCCGCAGGGAGTGTGGCCTTATCCGGAAAAAAGGCCGTTATCAAACTGCATCTTCCAAAGGCGGCAGAGAGAATGGGGCGTTTTGACGGGGAAATACGGATGGAAAATCAGTCTGCATGGCCGGTATTTGGCGGGGCAGGAGTGCTCCGGTGGGAAAATCTTTTTACCGGTGAAAAAGGAGAGATCCCTCTTTCCTTTTCCCTGGGAGGAAAGGAAAAACAGGTCATCGGGTTTGAGACCGGAAGCAGCTGGTGCGGCTGCATCAGATTTTGTTTTTCTGACTGGAAATGCCAGGATTTTTTTCGTGTCTTTTCTTTAAAAAGGAAGGCTGATACATGCGCTTATACCGTTGTAATGCCGGAAAGACAAAAAGGTGAGCTTTCCCTTTTTACAAGGGAAGGATTCGACATGGAAAGTTTCCGCTATTCCGGAAGCCGCCCGGGGGATGATCCGGGAGAAACTTATGACATCCGGGAATATCGTTCCGGTGACAGTATCCGGCAGATCCACTGGAAGTTGTCCGGAAAGCTGGATGACATTATGATCCGGGAAAAAAGCTTCCCGGTGGATGATACGGTACTGATCCTGGCAGAAGCATTTCAGGCAGACCGGGATCCGCAGCGTGCGGAAACGGTGGCAGAAGTCTTTTCAGCAGTCCTTCAGAGCTTTATGGAAAAGAAGATCTCCTGTCAGGCCGGGATCTATGACCACAGTAGCGGGAAGTTTCGGCTGGAAAAGATCCGCACAGAGGAGGACCGCGAAAACATCCTGTACCGCTTCCTGCGTTATGGAAGTGATGTAAAGACCCCGGTCACGGTACGGGAATATCTGAAAGATCCGGGGATACAGAATTTTGCAAACTATGTATATATAACCGGCGACCCGCAGGACAAAGAAGCAGAACTCCTGGCAGCAAAGGGAGAAGTGACTATCGTAGGATGCGGCACAGGCGGCAGAGACAGTGGAGGAGAACAGGTATTATGGAAATACGGATCACAGAATCCAAAAGACAGTCAAAAACAGCATATGGAAAACAACTGTCCGGTATCCTGCTGGAAACTGCACTGATCTGGCTTAGTGCAGGCGGAGGGCTCCTGCTTTTTATGAGTGTCCTTACTGAGCAGGAACGCATGGCACCGATTTTGGGAAGCGTGCTTCTTATGGCAGTGTTCTGTACTGCAACAGAAAGAATGGGAAAATATGGGCTTTATGGACGGCTGGGACTGGGAATGGTTTCCATCGCAGGGATCTTCCTGTTCCATGGACAGCTTTTAGACGGCATGGCATTATACTGGAATGATATGGCAGACATCCTAGGAAGCCGGGCAGGAATTTACCTCAAAAGGTTTGAGACTGCCGGGATACAGGGAGGGGATGCCGCCCGCATGGTATTCCTTATTTATCTTGGAATGGCAGCGGCAGTCTGCGGATTCCTTATCCTGAAATTGAAGTTTTATCTACTGGTGCTTGCCTGGGCTCTGGTACTTCCTGTCCTTTCGGGAATCCTTGGTATGGAACCGGATGCAGGCACAGGAGTTATTTTTTACATGGGGATCCTTTTGGAACTGAATCTTATCCTTTCCCGTTCTGGAAGGAAACGCCACCGGGCAGAGAGCAGCCGGGCATTTTTGACAGGAAGCATCCTGGCATGTGCGGTAATGCTGGCAGCCGGGATCCTTCTGGAACAGTTTATGCCGTCCGAAGACTATGGTTCCTCGACACTTGTCACAGAAGCTAAAAAAGAGGCCCTGGACGGGATCAGCAGCCTGCGGTACAAAAAAGGAAAGATCAATACCCTTCCGGATGGAAAGCTGAAAGAATGCGGTGCTTGGAGTGCCTCAGACGATACGGCACTTTCCGTTACCATGGAAAATCCGGATTCTCTCTACCTGAGAGGATTTGTGGGAAGCGTGTATGACGGTTCTTCCTGGGAAAGCCTGGATACGGAGGATGCCTATAAACAGAGGACGCTCTTTTACTGGCTCCACCAGGATGGATTTTATGGGGAGACCCAGCTAAGCCGTGCAAGGGCACTTGCAGATGATGATGCCCTTTCTGACAAAGTATCCGAAGTGGACATAAAAAATGAAAAGGCAGACAGCCGTTATCTCTATACCCCTTATGAGATCGCAGAACTGCCTGTCGGATACAGGAAAGAGACACTGTTTGCTGACAGTATGTTAAAAGCAAAAGGACTCTTTGGAGCGAGAAACTATCACTATCAGGCAAATGGGAACCTGGTAAAAGATTTTACGGTGCTGGGGGCAAGGGTCTATCAGGCACTTGCCAGGGATGAAGGGGATTCCTACCGTGATGATGAGAGTTATTACAACGCATTTGTGTACAGCCAGGATACGAAGCTGTCCGGTGCACTGGAAACCCTGTTCCGCAAAGAACTGGGGGACGGTGGAAACCGGGAACAGGGGCATACCGATTACTATACAGCGATCAGCAGGATCCGTTCCTATCTGGAAAAGAACCTGACTTACAGCACGGCAGCCGATCCGTATACCGGACAGGGGGATTTTGCAGAGGACTTCCTGACAAACACCAGGATCGGCCACAGTGTCCATTATGCCACGGCAGCGGCACTGATGTTCCGTTATTACGGGATCCCGTCCCGTTATGTGGAAGGATATCTGATCACACCGGAAGATATCAAAGATAAAAACCCGGGGGATACGATAGAAGTCCCGGGAAAGAATGGACATGCCTGGACCGAGATCTATATGGACGGCCTTGGATGGGTACCGGTAGAAATGACACCGGAATACTATAATGTCATGGAGGAAGCAGACCTCACGGCAGGCCTGGAGGCAAAAGGAGCCAAAGCAGCCGCCATCCCGGAAGCACAGGACGAACCGCCTGCACAGGAGAACATCCAGACACACTGGAGCTTAAAACTGGCACTGTTCGGAATCGAAAAACTTCTGATCCTCCTGCTTGCGGTATTTGACCTCTTCTGCCTGATATTTATCTTTACGGTCTGTGTGCTCCGCATCCACGCAAACAGAAGACGGAGAAAACTGTTTGAAAGTGAAGATGACCGCCAGGCGGTTCGCGCCATGGCCGGATATGCGCGGCTTCTTTATTATCATGGCCCTGAGCTTTATTCGGAAGATGCCATGAAGTGTTACCGAAAAACAAGCGTTATCGGGGAAAAGGCTGCGTTCAGTCCCCATGCCGTATCAAAAGAAGAACGAAAGGATACCGCTCTGTGCGTGCAGAAGATGAAAAAAGAACTGAAAAAAGCCAGAAGCTGGTATGGAAACTGGATCATGAAATATATAGAAAGGCTGTATTAAGGAGGAAATGACCATGAAAAAGAGAAAAAAGAATAACCGGCTTTCCTTTCTGACAGCTATTGTCTGTCTCCTGCTTTTTGCTGGAGTATTATTTCTGGGAATGAAAAACTATGAACCGGAGAAAAGTGAAAATCCGGTACAGGGGGTGAACAGTGAAAGCTCCTTAAAGGGCTATCTTGGAAAGGGATATGCTTATGCCGGAAGCCAGGAAGATGCTTCCACGGGTGAAGAATCTTCCTTTGAAGAACAGGCACAGATCCTGGAAGATGAACCGGAGGAAGAACCGGAAAAGAAAAAGGAAGAGGCACAGGCGACTGTCACCCCGGAGCCGACATCAGAGCCGGAAGCTTCCCAGACACCGGAACCGGACAGCCAGAAGGAAGATACACAAAAAGGGGATACCGATCCGGAAGACGGCTCCACAGGCGAGGATAATGACAGCTCCAAAGACAATACCATCCATTATGACAAAAATGGTGACCAGGATGATGACAGCCGGAAAGAAACACCGGACCAGGACGATGACCGGAACCAGGATGGGGCGCAGGTACCGCTCAGTGCAACGCCGACGCCATCTCCGGAGCCGGAACCGACACAGGAACCGGAGGAAGACCATTATCCAACGATCGCCACAGACCTGACTGACGGGGAAACGGTAAATGCCGCGTACCGTACATTTTATGTACAGGCGGTAGACTGGTACGGGAACAGCTTATCCTCTACGGCACTGGAAGTATATGGAAACGGTGAAAGACTTTCTTCAAAAGGGGAGCCTTCGCCGGGAATCCTGGCTTACCGTCTGGATCTGAATGAGGGCAGCAACACTGTGGATATCAAGGCAACGGATGATGAGGGGTGGAGTACCACACTTCCAACTTTTACCATCTATAAAGGGGATGAAAGCCAGGAAGAACCTGCCGGTTCCATCACGGTCAGCATTGAGGCGGGGACTGTCGGACTTGGGACAATCCTGCCGGCGACATCCATCGACTTTTATCAGGGCGAGCAGCTTTCCTCCGTGGTCTTAAGGCTTCTGCAGAACAGCGGGTTTGACTGGAGGAATGATGGAAGTGCAACAGGAGGTTTTTACCTGAAAGCTATCGGACGCGGCGGCATCACTTCCGGAGCTTCGATCCCGGATGACCTGATGGCGCATCTGACAGAAGTAAACTGCCAGCTGTCCGGGCATGATGCCAACTGGCTGGGAGAATTTGATTTTACCATGAATTCCGGCTGGATGTATTTTGTAAACGGTGAATATATGAACATTGGAATGTCGGGCTATTTCCCGGCAGACGGTGACGAAGTAAGGCTTCGCTTTACCCTGTATTCCGGAGCAGATCTGGGTGTCGGGGATAACGGCGAAGTATGGGGGGACTGGTAATGAAAAAAAACAATTTAAAGAGACCGATCATTAACAAATTTATTATCGGGACCCTTTCTGCAGGACTTCTGGCAGGAGGGGCTGCACCAGAAACAGATGTAATCTTTGTCAGGGAAGTTTATGCAGCAGACAGCACAGAGAGTTCGGAAGGGGAAACGCTGGCAGAACCATCGGTACCCGCAGAACCTACCGCCGTTCCGGAGCCGACTGCAGAATCGGAGCCAACTGCCACTCCGGAACCAACCGCTGCACCGGAACCAACCGCTGCGCCGGAACCGACGGCAGCTCCAGAGCCATCCGTTACACCGGAGCCTTCTGTTACACCGGAACCGACCGTCACTCCGGAAGTTAAAAGCAGCAATGCGGATCTGAAAGAATTATATATATCCAGCTCCGATACCTGGGGAAAAGGGATCTTAAAACTAGATCCCGCATTAAACAAGGACCGTGACAGATACAAGGCGGTTTATGACGGGGAACGCCAGAGTCTGAACATCTGGCTGACAGCGGAAGAAGAACATGCCACGGTCAAGATCTATGCGCTGAGCGGAGTGAAGCATTCTACCGTGGAAAAAGATGAGACCATCAAAGAAAGCAACGATGGAAAGGGGCATGTTTACTGGAAAATCCATTTCGGAGACCAGGAAAAGGAAGCTATGGTCCGGGTGCAGGTAACCGCACAGGACGGCACCCGGAGGGATTATTACCTGACACTTGGGATTACGGACCAGACCCCGCCGGAACTGAAAAAGATCAGTGCCAGCAGGATATCCGTGGACCAGGCCTCAGTAGTATATAAGACCAGTGAAAGGGGACAATGCTATTACCGTGTCATAGAGGCCGGCGCGAAAGTACAGACCCCGGATCACTCAAAAGAGGGAAGAGAAGTGCTGAAAGGAAGCGATACCCTGACCATTACAGGCCTGTCAGAAGGTGAAAAAGATGTGGTGATCGTGGTAAAAGACCTTGCAGGCAATGTTAGCAGTCCGCTGGTGATCCGGATCCCTGATGTCAGAAAGAAGAATAACGGGACAGCGGGAAATGGGGGCAATGGAAATTCCGGTTCGATCGCCCAGAGACCCGGATATGGTGGAAATAAAAGTGAAGCCGGAGTCCCGGGCAAAGGCAATAATGGGGAAGGATCCCTTACAAATCTGAAAACGGTTGGCGGAAAAGGTACGGCATCCGGAAAGAACGGATTGGATAGCACAGACGAAAACAAGGAAAAGAAACTGACGGCTTATGCAGGTACGAAGAAAAAAGGCTCTGGTTCCGGTACATCAGGTGAAAAGAAAAGCAGCAAAAAAGCGGATGCCGTAAAAGACAAAACAAAAGAGAAAACAGAAGAGTCATCCACAGAAGAACTGACTGAAAGCAAAGAAAAAGAGACTACATCCGGGACAGCATCCGCTTCCTCCAAAAACGAAGGAAAAAGTATCCCGGAACTGGTAGGAAGTAAAGTAACAGACACCTGGACGCACATGAAACTCTTTACCAGGATTCTATCCTTATTTGCACTGGCAGGAGTTTTGTACCTGCTCTTATGGACAGGAGCGAGACGCAGTTTCAGAAAAATAAAAAGCAGGAATCCACTGCTTCAGCAGTAAAAAATCCAAAAGGGAGGTAAACATCAGATGAAAGGAAGACTAGGAAAATGGCTAGCAGTCCTTCTGTCGGTGAGCATGCTGGCAGGGACAGCTCCGGTCTATGGAGCCGACATATCCATGGAAAGTGATTTTTCTTCCGGGGCAGCAGAGACGGAAGCACAGCCGGATGTCCAGGAAGGGACAGAGATCACAGAAGAGCCGGGAGACAGTGACGTGGAGATCACCGAAGAACCGGAAACAGAGCAACCAGAAGATGCGGAATTCTCAAAGGGGGAATTTAACGGCGAGGATCAGGAGGAACTGGTCATGGACGGCTCTGACGATGAAGATTCTGCAGAACTTACCTTTGAGGATGCTCCATTTGCCGGGGAGAACAGTACGAAAGAATATCTCAAGGATCTCAGTGTGTATTCCGGCTATGGCGTTAAGGATCCTCTGGAGATCAGCCGCAGGGAAGATTTGGATGAAACTTATGGCGGGAAAACCTATACCGTTGAGATCGGATCCAGTTATAATTCTACCGGATTTTATGTAACGGCAGATCTGGGGGCCGATGCGCCGGAGGGATCAACGATCCGGTTATCTGCCTGCGATCTTGATGGAAAGACGGTTGAGAGTGAGATCATTGCAACCGGATATACCGATGGAAAACGTTATAATTTTTCAAATGTTTTTACAAAAGATAATGGAAAAAGGGCTGTTTACACAGTAACAGCCGGTACAGCCACAGACAGCCAGACTTACAAGATCGTAGTGCTCCGGAGGCTGGATCTTTCCATGATCGGCTGTTACCTTCCCTCGGACACGGACATGGCCAAAAACCTGATCTCAGAATTTGACAGTGCCGGTATCACCAGGGATTATGATGTGACAGTGGGTGAGAATACAGAATCTGTAAAAGTTTCTGCAAAAGCCTTTAATGACAAGTGGTATGGCCTTACCGTAAATGGACAGGCAGTATCCGGCAGCAATGCCATTGAGATCCCACTTGACGGTTCTGAGACCAGGATCACTTTCCAGATGAACGAAGACGGGACTTATCAGGATCCGGCTTATCAGGATATCACTTATACATCCACAGGCACCTATACGATCACCGTACATAAAAAAGCAAAGTCCTCGATCGCTTTTGTAACAGATCCATCGGATGCAGTGGTCAGTGTATATGATTCTAAAGGGGAGCGTGTGGAACCTTCCAAAGATGCTTCTGTGTATGATTCTCTTTATTACGGGGATGAGTATACCTGGAATGTGTCACGACATGGATATATCTCCAGAAGAGAGAAGTTTACGGTAGGTGAGGAAACAGAGATCCAGGTAAAACTGGAACAGCAGACGGCAACGCAGCCAGAGATCACGGATAATGACTGGAGCAGTTACCGGAACAGTGAAACAAACAACGGGATCACCAATACCTCCACGCCGGCAAGCAAGGATACAACGGTGCAGAAATGGTCCCTGCATCTGGATGCAAAGGGATGGGATGCAGCACTTACCCCTCCACTGATCCTGGGCGGCTATCTTTACGTGGCATCCGGACAGTTCATCTATAAAATAGATAAAAATACCGGGGATATCGTGCAGACCAGTGAACAGATGCACGGAAATATGCAGTATGCCATGATCCCGCTTGCTTATGCGGAAGGAATGCTTTTTGCACAGATCGGCGGCGGACAGATCCAGGCACTGAGTGCCACTTCTTTAAAATCCCTCTGGATCAGTGAGAGCCTGGGAGGCCAGACACTTTCCCCGATCACCTATAAGGATGGATATATTTATACCGGAACCTGGACTTCGGATACAACCCCTGGTTCTTACTTCTGCCTTTCTGTTACAGATGAAGACCCGTCAAAAGGTGATGAGATAAAATACTGTACCTGGAAATATAACCATAAGGGCGGTTTTTACTGGACAGGTGCTTATGCGTCCGAAAATTATCTGGTGTTTGGTTCTGATGACGGGGCCGGTGATGCCTATACTTCTATCCTGTATTCAGTTAATACGCACACCGGACAGCTGATCGACAAGCGCACGGACATGATCGGCGATATCCGATCCACCATTGTTTATAACAACGGATATGTTTATTTTACGACCAAAGGCGGCTATCTCTACCGGGTTGCCATGAATGCAGATGGTACTTTCGGTGCAGTGGCAAGCTATAACCTGGGCGGTGCGGCAACATCCACACCGGTCGTCTATAAAGGAAGAATCTATGTAGGTGTCTGCGGAAACGGCGGACAGTACAATGCGGATGGGGGACACCATTTTGATGTCCTGACAGAATCTGCTTCCGGTCTTTCCCTTGCATATAAAGTTTCTATCCCGGGATATCCGCAGGCAGCACCGCTTCTTTCGACCGCTTATGAAAACCAGGACTTTAATGGAGATGGCCAAGCGGATGGACGTGTTTATCTGTATTTTACCTACAATGCAAAACCTGGCGGTATCTATATGCTGACAGATGAGCCGGGCCAGACTTCCGGAAAACCGAAAGAACTCTTCCGTCCGGTACTCGCACAGCAGGAGTACTGCATCAGTCCGATCTGCGTAGACAGGGATGGGACACTTTATTATAAGAATGACTCCTGTTATCTGATGGCACTGGAAACAAATGGAGCTTACCTTGACAGTGTATCAGCAGAAGCAGATACTGGCCGGGTCAACTGGGAAAAAGCATTCCAGCGTTCGGAAAAAGAGCATACCTTAAGGGTTGCTGAAAATGCTACAAAAGTGACCCTGACATTTAAAGCACCTGCCGGATGTACCCTGACTGTCAACGGAAAAGCTTCCAATGGAACTTATGTGGCAGATGTAAGATCCGGACAGGCAGATGTTACGGTTAAAACAACACTGAACGGAAAGAGCAGGGATTATATCTTCCACCTTACCAGCGGGCTTGGAAATTCCTCCCTGGCAAACCTGGTGGTAAGTACCAGCAATACTTTTACAGATACTTCAAAATATCTTACATTATCACCGGTATTTGACAGCACCAAAACCAGCTATACCGTTTCGTATCTTGCAGACAAAGAGGAAAATAAGGAAAAGTTCCTCCGCCTTTATGTGGAACCTTCAGATGGGGATGCCACGGTAACGGTACAGAAAGTAAAAGGTGTTGAGAAAGTATCCATGCCGGTTGTGGCAAACGGAAAAACGAAACGTGTAAATGTATACTGGGAAACAGATGCAAGCGAAGCACAGGTGAAGATCACGGTAACAGCTGCCGGAAGCGGAAAAACAGACTATCTTCTTACCATACAGCGGAAAGAAAACGTTCCGACACCAACACCTACAGAAGTACCGGAGGTGTTCGGACCATGGAAAACGATCTCTGCAGCCACGGTATTTTCACCGGCTGTACAGATGCGTACCAGCAACAAGGGCCGCGAGGAAAAGAGGACCGTCGGCAAAAAACTGACACCTACGATCAAGGTAACGGCTACCCGCATTAAGCTGAAAGTAAAACAGTCTACGTCCAAAATAAAAGTTTCCAGACTTGCAAAGGGTGATTCCGTTAAAAGCTGGACTTCCAGCAATAAGAAAATCGTTTCTGTAAACAGCAAGGGAACGATGAAAGGCTTGAAAGCCGGAAAAGCCAAAGTGACAATTACACTGGCCAGCGGCAAGAAACAGGTCATTTCCATTACTGTGCAGAAAACAACGGTAAGAACAACAAAGATCACCGGACTGAAATCAAGAGTGACCGTTGCAAGGAATAAAAAACTTGCGCTGAAACCGGTCATCAGCCCGATCACTTCCCAGGAGAAAGTTACCTACAGTTCTTCGAATAAGAAGATCGTGACGGTAAATTCCAAGGGTGTGATCACCGGAAAGAAAAAGGGAACAGCCTATATCACAGTGAAATCTGGAAAGATCCGTAAAAAAGTAAAAGTAGT
>OLPL01001194.1_pt1 | contig 16717 bp, 15 predicted proteins | sample 1673211 | NCBI WGS metagenome assembly OLPL01 (sample SAMEA3136766, study PRJEB25190) | human gut metagenome | reverse complement strand
GTCGGTAGAGCACTTGACTTTTAATCAAGTTGTCCGGGGTTCGAATCCCCGATGCTTCATTAATAGCGGAAATCTTCTGTGAGGTTTCCGCTATTTTATTGCTTTTGCAGAGTGTGAGAATGATTTTTCAGGTACACTCTGAGAATATGAGAAAATGCGGATATGGCGGAATTGGCAGACGCGCTGGTTTTAGGTACCAGTGGGCTTCCCGTGCAGGTTCAAGTCCTGTTATCCGCATCCAAAAAAGCACCGGTTAAAACGGTGCTTTTTTTGTTTTACAGACATGGTTTTTTGTTGTATAGTTAAGTTATAAACAGGACAGGGAGATTTTGACTATGGATATACAGAAATTTCAGCAGAAACTTACAGAGGTATGTGAACTTGGAGAGAAGAATGGCAAAGTATTGAAACCGGAACAGATAAAGGAATGTTTTGGCGAACTTGATCTGGACAAGTCACAGCTGATCAAGATATTACAGTATTTAAAATTAAAAGGTATTTCCATTGAAGGTGCGGAGGAGATTTCAGCAGCATCTCAGACCGGCCCGGAAGAAGTATCCGAAGAAAAAGAAGAAAAAGTTCCTCTGACAGCGGAGGAAGAGGCATATCTGAAAGAATATCTGGAAGGTCTTGAAGAACAGGAGCAGGGAGAGAGAAGTGCGGAAGAACTTTTTGAACTGCTTTCAAAGGGAGATGCTCTGGCACAGGCAGAGCTGTCACAGAAGTATCTGTATGCAGCAGCCGAAATGGCGGTTGAAATGAACTGTGAGGAGATTTTTATCGCTGATCTGATTCAGGAGGCAAATATAAGCCTTCTGATGGCTCTGGGAGAGGAAGAACCGGAAGAGAAAGATGAGAAATGGCTGCTTGGACGTATCCGGTGTGGAATCCGCCATGCTATCGAGGAGCAGACACAGAGGAAATTTGAGGATGACTATCTGGTAGCAAAGGTGGAGAAGCTGGAAGCGGCAGTCCGGGAACTTACAGAGGATGAAGAGGATGAAAGTTCAAAGTTCAGTGTAGAGGAGCTGGCAATCATTCTTGATATGGATGAAGAAGAGATCAGGGATGTGCTGCGGCTTACAGGTGATGATAAATAATGCAGTGATGTAGCATTACGGGAAAGGAGAGGGTGATTATGAGTATTCCAACACCACACAACAGTGCAAAGAAAGGTGATATTGCAAAGAAGGTTCTGATGCCGGGAGATCCGCTGCGTGCGAAGTATATTGCGGAGACATATCTGGAGAATCCGGTATGTTTTAACACAGTGAGAAATATGTTTGGTTATACCGGAACTTATAAGGGTGAGCAGATATCTGTCATGGGCAGCGGTATGGGGATGCCATCTATGGGTATTTACAGTTATGAGCTTTATAATTTTTATGATGTAGAGAAGATCATTCGTATTGGCTCTGCAGGTGCGCTGCAGGATGATGTAAGCGTAATGGATGTTGTGATCGCCATGAGTGCATGTACGGATTCAAATTATGCAAGCCAGTATCAGCTGCCGGGGACTTTTGCTCCTACAGCAAGTTATGAACTGGTTGCAAGGGCTGTAGAGGTTGCGAAGGAGCAGGGTACACCGGTTCGCGTGGGTTCTGTTGTATCTTCGGATGCGTTCTATGGAGATAATCCGGAGAGTTCGAAGGCATGGAGAAAGATGGGGGTTCTCTGTGTGGAGATGGAGTGCGCGGCGCTGTTTATGAATGCTGCGAGAGCCGGTAAGGAGGCACTGGGGATTCTTACGATTTCGGATCATGTTTTCAGGGATGAGGCAATTTCTGCGGAGGCCAGACAGACTTCGTTTAACAGGATGATGGAGATTGCTTTAGGAATTTAAGGGTTAATGACGACTGTTCTCAAGAAGAGCGATTGAAAAATTTCTCATATTGTGTTAATATCAAAACAATATGGGAGGTATTTTGAATGCAAATTAGAAAATCGGCGGAGGATTATTTGGAGGCAATTTTGGTGTTGTCTAAACAGGGGGGCGGTGTTCGTTCTATTGATATTGCGACGATGCTTGGGGTATCGAAACCGAGTGTGAGTCATGCGATGAAGCTGTTACGTGAGGATGGCTATATCGCGATGGATCGTTATGGTACGGTGACGCTTCTGGATAAAGGGGCTCAGATTGCAACGCATATTTATGAACGCCATACAGTGTTGAGTAAGATGTTGGAACGTCTCGGCGTAAGCCCGGAAGTTGCAAAAGAAGATGCGTGTAAGTTAGAGCATGACCTGAGCGATGAGAGTTTTACTAGGATAAAGGAGCACTTCCACAAGGTGATTGGGGAAGTTGAATAGCGGATAAAATAAACTCCCCCCGTCGGATGAATTTCTGACGAAGTGGGGAGTTTATTTTTTAAAGTTAGTCATCTACTATTTCTGTTACATAGCTTCCATGCCCGTCTATAGCAATAACTTTTTCTTTTCCATCTTCTGTTTGAAATATCCATGGAGCAGAATAAGGATTACGAAAAAAGGCTTACAACGAATGGTGGTGTGGTACAATGCTGTAGAAAGAAGAATGCTGGAAAGCCGTATAGTCGTATGAAGGAGAAATTCACATGCAGTTTGATGAGAGGAAAGAGGGAATAGCCCCTCTGACCTACTCTACATATTATTCTGTCTGCTTCTGTGGAAGCTGTGCAAGGATGATAGCAGCAAACATGATGACACATCCAAGGATTTCTTTAGTACTTAGTTGCTGTCTGAGGATGATCCATCCGGCTAGGACAGAGATGCAGGATTCCAGGCTGAGTATCAGGGATGCTACAGTTGGGTTCATGTTTTTCTGACCGATAATCTGTAAGGTGTAGGCTACTCCGCATGACATAACACCTGCGTAGAGGATTGGCTGCCATGCTGCCAGGATGGATGAGAGTTCCGGATGCTCAAGGAGCAGAGCGGGAATGCCGGAAAGAACTCCACATGTCAGGAACTGAATACAGGAGAGCTTTACTCCGTCTACTTTCGGAGAAAAGTAGTCGATGACCAGTATGTGCAACGAAAAAAGAAAAGCGCATACCAGTACGAGCAGATCTCCTTTTCCGATAGAAAATCCATCTGTGATGCACAGGAGATAAAGTCCGATCAGAGCCATTGCAACGGCAGCCCAGATAAATTTCGTGCATTTTTTGCCAAGGAACAGTCCGATGACAGGGACGATCACAATATAACAGGCAGTGATAAAGCCGGCTTTTCCGACGGTTGTATACTTGATGCCAAACTGTTGGAAATTGCTTGCCAGACAGAGGCAGATACCGCAGGCGATACCGCCGATAATCAGAGTTTTTTTCTCCTGCATATTGGATACAGTATTACTTGAGGTGTCAGATCTGCCAGATGCTTTGGAAGCAGAATCTGAAGGAGAGTTTCTCTTTTTCAGAATAAAAATCAGTGGAATCAGAACGACTGCTCCAATAAGGGAACGGACGGCATTAAAAGTAAAGCCTCCTACGTATTTCATTCCTACGCTTTGAGCCACAAAAGCGATACCCCAGATGATCGCTGCGAGAAGCAGGAGCAGGGAATTTTTTAATGGAATCTGTTGTTTTTGCATGATGTGTGTAATCCTTCCTTATATTAATGTGTAAATAGAATGTATAAAATGTGGATAAAACAAAATATTTATTCATTCAGTGTGGACAGAAGCACTGAAATTTTGTAACTGTTCAGTGCCCTCATAGTTATAAAATGTTTCAAATATATTTTAAGAGTGCCGGTGCCTTATTGATCTGAAAATGAAGAAACACTTTCATAATTATACATCATAAATGTAAAAAGAGAAAGAAGATTGTAGAAATAAAAAGAAGCCTCTGCAGGAGACTTCTTTTTGTAAATGTGTATCTGATATTTATATCAGATAAAGATATATTTCAAAATAAACAATACAGCCAGTACATACATCAGTACGCTGATTTTCTTTTCCTTAGCTTTACCTGTAACAACGTTGATGATCACATAGGAGATAACACCCATGGAGATACCTTCAGAAATGCTGTACAGGAATGGCATTGCGATGATCGCGATAAATGCTGGGATGGCTTCCGTCAGGTCGTTGAAATCAATCTTGGTTACTGATGTGAGCATCAGGAATCCAACGATGATCAGAGCCGGTGCTGTGGCAAAGGACGGGATTGCCAGGAAAATCGGGGATAACAGCAGTGATAATCCGAAGAGGATGGCTGCTATCAGGGAAGTAAGTCCTGTACGTCCGCCTTCAGCAACACCGGAAGCACTCTCTACGAAAGTAGTAACTGTGGAAGTACCACACATAGCACCTACTGTAGTTCCTACTGCGTCAGAAAGAAGAGCACCTTTGATGTTTGGAAGTTTGCCTTCTTTGTCAAGCATATCAGCTTTGGAAGCAACGCCGATCAGTGTTCCAAGTGTATCGAACATATCTACAAACAGGAATGCAAACATAATGACTACGAAATCAAGTGTGAAGACAATGGAGAAGTCCATTTTCATAAATGTGGGAGCCATGCTTGGGATGGAGATTCCGTTTGAGAAATCAGGCAGGAGGCTGAACCAGCCGGCTGCAGGATCAGGTTTGTAAAGTCCTGTCAATTGACAGATAATGCCAAGTCCCCATGTGATCAGGATACCCCAGAGAATGTTTCCTTTTACACTCTTAACAAGAAGGATGGCGGTGATGAGAAGTCCGATCAGCGCCAGAAGAACTGTAATTCCTTCTGTATTGAAGGTCCCGCCGGAAACGGAGGATTTAAAGGAAAATACACTTACCAGAGTGGAGTCGTTGTTAACTACGATCTTAGCATTCTGCAGTCCGATGAAAGCAATAAACAGTCCGATACCAACAGATACTGCATGTTTCAGGTTCATTGGGATCGCATTGAAAATTGCCTCACGCACATTTGTCAGAGATAACAGGATAAAAATAATACCCTCTACAAATACAGCTGCCAGTGCCTGCTGCCAGCTGTAACCCATGCCAAGAACAACAGTGTAGGCAAAGTAGGCATTCAGGCCCATGCCAGGTGCAAGAACGAATGGATAATTAGAAAGCGCAGCCATCAGACAGGTGGCAATAAAGGATGACAGTGCGGTCGCTGTAAAAACAGCTCCTCTGTCCATGCCGGATGCTTCCAGAATGTTTGGGTTTACAGCCAGAATGTATGCCATTGTCATGAATGTGGTAATACCTGCCATAACTTCGGTCTTTACATCTGTGTGGTTCTCTTTGAGATGGAATAATTTGTCAAGATTCATAATCTTTCCCCCTTTTGATTTTAAAAATTGCCGGCCGTTTTGTGGTGCCTCAGATAATCATCCCGAAAAAACAGGGTGAAACTCCTGGAATCAATCGTCCCGGCATATCGTTTTGTTAACGATATGCCGGAAAAACACCATCAGAATCTGTATTTCCTGCAGTTACAGAATCTTTCTTCCGGCTACATATTTAGCGGTAATATTACGGTCATCGGAAAGGTAGATCAGTCTTTCAAGTCTGTCCCTCGGAGAGAGCTTCAGTGGAGTTGGAATAGTGCTGTCATTAAGCACAACCGCATCAAATTCATACCCCTCCTTAAAGCTTCCAACCTTTCCAAAGAAGGAACCGCCTCCTTCTGTTCCCATATAAAAGGCCTCTTCAACAGTAAGCGGCTTCATGGAAGAATCAACCAACCGCCAGTACAGCTTGGAAACCTGAATAGCATCAGCCATAGCACGCAGAATAGAAACGGAAGTTCCACCTGCAATGTCAGATCCCAGTCCGATGTGTAAACCTTCGTCCAGATAACGTCTCACAGGAGAGATACCTGAGGCGAGATTTGTGTTAGACTGCGGACAATGAGCAATATAAACGCCCTGCTTTTTCATAAGGGCAATTTCTTCATCCGAAGAATGAACACAATGAGCCATGATCGTCGGACAGTCACCGCCGAAAAGATCAAACTGGCTATATGCTTCTCCATAAAAATGTGTATTCGGGCAAAGCTCCTTCACCCAGGCAATTTCACCGAAATTCTCAGAAAGGTGAGACTGCATCGGCAGGTGATACTTTTTCTGAATCTCCGAAAGCTTCTCCATCAGTGCATCAGAACAGGACGGAGTAAATCTCGGAGTAAGGATCGGCTTTACATTTTCAAATTTATCAAGCGTATCCTTAATCCACTGAACCGTAGCATCAGCAGAAGCCTGAGCACTCTCTTCCTGCAACTGCGGAGAACCATTACGGTCCATATTTACCTTGCCGACCATAGCCTTTATTCCGGTTTTATCCAGCTGTTCCATCAGGATCTCGGTAGCAGGGACATGCAGAGTTCCGAAAATACATGCTCTTGTATTCGGGCTCTTCTTCATATCCTCAGTGAAAATAGAATAAGCCTCTTTTGCAAACTCTGTATCTTCATAACGTGCTTCCTGCGGAAAAGTATAAGTATTCAGCCAGTCCAGCAGCTCAAGATCCATACCCGAGGCACGAAACGTATACTGCGGAGCATGAAGATGCAGATCAGTCAGTCCCGGAATGATCAGCTCATCGCCAAAATCTGTACATGAGATTCCTGCAAATTTCTCAGGAAGCTCATCAAACACCCCTGCACATCGCCCATCTTCACATACTAAATATCCATTTTCAGTGATGGAAAGTTCTGTCAGAGAATTACTGTAGCAAATTGTTCCCTTTAAAACAAAAGTCCGTTCGTTCATAACCATACCTCCTTTTTGTGGTTAAGGAAAGGCAAAAAAAATCTACCGATGCTGCCTTTACCTCATTCTTTCTCCCTGGGGAGAGAACTTATAGACAACTATTACGGTAGTTGGTAGAAACGTCCAACCGATTATGGACATATATAAGTTTACTTATATTGTTTATAAAATGATTATAAAATATTTGTAGTTAACTGTCAATTCCTTTCTGCAATTTAATTTAATATTCTTTTTGCATTGCTATTTGATAATTCATAGTCTATAAAGCATTTTACAGGCAGAATTTATATAAAGTATATGATATCCCATGTGAACTTATACAATCTCTTTCATATTTAAAGTCTTTCTTATTCATGTAGGCTTTTAACATGCGAATTGATACGATATTTTCCACCTTCCAATTACCAGCTTAGAAAAATATTTTATCTGCTATGCATTTGCAGGCATCTTAGAGATTCTTAGTCCTCTTAAATCTGCGTTATGAGAAGAAAAGTCCATTGCTTGAGCACCAGCGAGCAATCATAGACTTTTCTTCTCATGCTTTTAGCAGATTTCAGATGACTTAGAATCTCTTAGATGCCGAAACCGCATAGCAGATAAAATATTTTTCTAAGCGTCCGTTTTTTGGGAAAATATGATATAATACTCTCCAATATCAAAAAGAAAGGAAAAACAAACATGCAGCTAGATAAAGAAAACATAAAAAAAATCCGATGGCTCATCGCATTCGCAATTCTCCTATACCTGGGTGTCCAGAACCTGCACATGGTCATCAGCACTGCCAGAGTCCTGCTTGGCTTTCTCTTTCCGTTCATCATTGGCTTTGGAATCGCTTTTATCCTCAATATTCCAATGAAATTCATAGAACATCATCTGTTCGGAAAAGCCTTGAAACAAGAGAAAAAAACAGCACAAAAACTGGCAAGGCCGGTCAGCCTGGTGCTTTCTATCTGCTTTGTGATCTGTATAATCGTGATCGTTATGCTGGTAGTAGTACCGGAACTGGGGGCAACATTCGTAAATATAGCGAAAAAGATAGAAGAAAACATTCCGGTCTTCCAGAAATGGATCGACAATGTATTCGGAAACAATCCGGAAGTTGTGAAATGGGCGCAGTCTCTTGACATTGAGCCGGGAAAAATAATCGATTCTGTACTCGGCGTACTGAAGAACGGAGTCAATAACATTGTTTCCTCCACAGTGTCCATCACCATGGGACTTCTGACTACTGCAATGAATGTATCCATTGGCTTTGTATTCGCCTGCTACGTCCTTTTGCAGAAAGAAAAGCTCCTGCAGCAGATAAAAAAAGCAATGTACGCAATGTTCCCGGAAAAACCGGTCAGATATCTGGCACATGTATGGAATCTGGCAAACAGGATTTTTTCCAGCTTTATTACCGGACAGTGTATCGAAGCTGTGATTCTTGGAAGTATGTTCTTTGTATCCATGACAATCCTGCATTTTCCATATGCAATGCTGGTGGGTGTCCTGATTTCATTTACAGCATTGATCCCGCTGTTTGGCGGAATTATCGGATGTTGGGTAGCATTTTTTCTGATCCTTATGATAAGTCCTGTAAAAGCAGTTCTGTTTCTGGGACTTTTCCTTATCCTGCAGCAGATAGAAGGAAACCTGATCTATCCTCATGTGGTAGGTGGTTCTGTCGGGCTTCCATCCATCTGGGTACTGGTAGCTGTAACACTTGGCGGCAGTCTGATGGGAATTGCGGGAATGCTGATCTTCATTCCGACAGTATCTGTCATCTATACACTTTTCAGAGAGTGGGTATATGCCCGTCTTGAGAAAAAACAGCTTGTTTTATGACGAAATGATTCGTGATGTGTAGAAAGATGTATTATTGTCCGGATAAACTTGGTAACAAATTTGTAAAAGGACTGTAAATCAGTGTAAGGTCTCTGTAATTGTAATTAATTCGATATTTCTGTATTATAGTGATATCTGGTTAAAAATGGAAGGAGATCTTAAGATGGACATCTTAAAAGGTAAACGTTATGATATTATGAATGTGCTTTGGGAAGAGGGAAGACCATTGTCTGCTTTTGAGATCAATGACATTGCACCGGAACTGAAAATGCCTACAGTAAGAAGATGCCTGGAGCTTCTTTTGAAAGAGAACCTGATCCAGGTTGCGGGAACTTCAATGAACGGCAAGGTGTATGCAAGAAATTATACCCCTCTTCTTTCAAGAGAGGATTATTTAAAGGGAAATGCCAAAAGCAGAAAGATTAATCCGGTGGAAATGATGAATGCGCTTCTGGAATCTGATGGGATTACAGTGGAAGAGCTGGAAAAACTTCAGGAGCTTATCGATAAGAAACGTGCGGAACTGGAAAGCAGATAATCATAAACATAGCAGATAAAAACGGACATGGCCATCTGGCTGTGTCTTTTTTTGTGCCGTTTTTTACAGAATTGCAATACTGTATCAGGTAATAAAAACAGCCAGATGAATAAAGTGTCCATCTGGCTGAAACTGTTATCAATTAATTATTTCTTGTTCTGCTCAACTTCTTTTAACATCATAGCGCGAACTTTCAGTGGAAGTCCGAACAGTGTGATGAATCCATCTGCATCGTGGTGGTCATAGAGGTCACCTGTTGTGAAAGATGCAAGAGATTCATTGTACAGGCTGTATGGAGAAGTTGTACCGGCTTTGATGATATTGCCTTTGTACAGTTTCATCTTAACTTCGCCTGTTACATATTTCTGTGTGGATTCAACGAAAGCCTGGATTGCTTCACGCAGAGGTGTATACCATTTTCCTTCGTAAACAACCTGAGCGAACTGGCTACCAAGTTTCTTCTTGGTTTCCATTGTTTCACGGTCAAGTGTAAGTTCTTCGAGCTGTTCGTGAGCTGCCATCAGGATAGTTCCACCAGGAGTCTCATATACGCCACGTGATTTCATACCAACAACACGGTTCTCAACGATATCAACGATACCGATACCGTTCTCGCCGCCTAATTTGTTAAGCTCAGTGATGATCTCAGAAACCTTCATTTCCTTGCCGTTTAATGTTTTCGGAACGCCCTGCTCGAATGTCATTGTGATCTCAGTATCTTTATCAGGAGCTTTTTCAGGTGTAACACCTAAAACAAGCATGTTGTCATAATTTGGAGCCTGGGAAGGATCTTCCAGTTCCAGACCTTCATGGCTGATATGCCATAAGTTTCTGTCACGGCTGTAGCTGTGGCTTGCATCGAATGGAAGGTCGATTCCGTGAGCTTTACAGAATGCGATCTCATCTTCACGTGACTGCATGGTCCATTTGTCTGTCATACGCCATGGAGCGATGATTTTGATGTCAGGAGCAAGAGCTTTGATGCCAAGTTCGAAACGGATCTGGTCATTACCTTTACCTGTAGCACCGTGGCAGATGGCAACTGCGCCTTCTTTACGTGCGATCTCAACTAATTTCTTAGCGATTGCCGGACGGGCCATGGATGTACCAAGGAGATATTTGTGTTCGTATACAGCACCTGCCTGTACACATGGAACGATGAAGTCATCACAGAATTCATCTACGATATCTTCGATATATAATTTGGAAGCACCGGAAAGCTTTGCTCTTTCATCCAGTCCGTCCAGTTCGTTTCCCTGACCGCAGTTTACGCAGCAGCAGACAACATCGTAATCAAATGTTTCTTTTAACCATGGGATTAAGGCTGTGGTATCAAGACCGCCTGAGTATGCTAAAACGACTTTTTCTTTCATGATTGTATTCCTCCTGAAATTGGATTTTATTATTTTCCTGATTTGTAAAAATTTCCTGAGATATCCGTTTGCCGAAAGTAAATGAATAGGTCGGGAGTTCAGCGCATTATTTTTGAATAAATGCGGTAATTTCTGATTGAAATTTTTGAATAAATATTCAATGCGGAACAAGATGATTTCGTGTGATTCCGCTTAACAAGTGATAATATACACCTTTTTTTATAAATATGCAATAGAAAAATGCAAAAAAGTTTTATCTGTTTTTGCATAAATATGCAACATAATATAGGAAAAGACAGGGGGAAATTCGTGAACTGAAATAAAATCCATGTAAAAACATTGAAAAATGACTATTGCATATTATGCAGGTAAGATGTATAATTAGTCCAGCACTCTGATAGAGTAAAGTTTTACTATGAAATGAAGACCGCCGGATGAGGCGAAGATGGAGGAAATTATTATGATTAAAGCAGGAATTATCGGTGCCACAGGATATGCAGGTAACGAGATCGTGAGACTGCTTCTGGGACATAAAGATGTGGAAGTTGCGTGGTATGGTTCAAGAAGTTATATTGACCAGAAATATGCAGATGTTTATCAGAACTTTTTTAAGCTGGTAGATGCGAAATGTATGGATGATAATATGGAAGCATTGGCTGATGAAGTGGATGTGATTTTTACAGCTACTCCTCAGGGACTGTGTGCTTCTTTAATTAATGAAGGAATTCTTTCTAAGGCGAAAGTTATTGACCTGAGTGCGGATTTCCGTATTAAAGATGTGAAGAAATATGAGAAATGGTACGGAATTGAGCATAAAGCTCCGCAGTTTATTGATGAGGCGGTTTATGGTTTGTGTGAGATTAATCGTGAGGAGATTAAGAAGGCAAGATTGATTGCGAATCCGGGATGTTATCCTACATGTTCCACACTTTCTATTTATCCGCTGATTAAAGAGGGACTGATCGATCCGTCTACCATTATTATTGATGCGAAGTCCGGTACTTCAGGAGCAGGACGTGGAGCGAAGGTTGCCAATCTGTTCTGTGAAGTAAACGAGAATATTAAGGCTTATGGTGTTGCAACTCACAGACATACACCTGAGATTGAGGATCAGCTTGGTTATGCGTGCGGTAAGGAAGTGCTGATTAATTTTACACCTCATCTGATTCCTATGAATCGTGGTATTCTGGTGACTGCTTATGCTTCTCTGACTAAGGATGTTTCTTATGAAGAGGTGAAGGCAGTTTATGATAAGTATTATGAGAATGAGACTTTCGTTCGTGTGCTGGATAAGGATGTTTGTCCGCAGACTAAGTGTGTGGAAGGAAGTAATTATGTGGATGTGAACTTTAAGATTGATCCCAGAACTCACAGAGTTATTATGATGGGGGCTATGGATAATCTGGTGAAAGGTGCAGCAGGACAGGCTGTGCAGAATATGAATTTATTATTTGGCCTGCCGGAAACAGAAGGACTTTTAATGCCTCCTGTATTCCCATAAACAATTATTTTGATTTTTACAAGGTAAACATATAAGGTAAATATATTCTGAAGCTGGAGGTTATTATGAGAGTGATAGAAGGTGGCGTTACTGCCGCAAAGGGATATAAAGCAGCAGGTCTTCGTGCCGGGATTAAGGCAGGAAAGACAAATAAAGATATGGCAATGATTTATTCTGAAAAAGAAGCAGTTTGTGCAGGAACATTTACAAAGAATGTTGTGAAAGCAGCTCCGGTTTTTTGGGATAGAGATGTTGTATATAAGGAAGGAAAGGCGCAGGCCGTTGTCGTAAACAGTGGAATTGCGAATGCGTGTACAGGAGAAGAAGGGCTTGCGAATTGTAAGAAAGAAGCACAGAAGGCAGGAGAACTTCTTAACGTAGCACCAGAGCATGTGCTGGTAGCTTCTACCGGAGTAATTGGAGCACAGCTTGTGATGGATGTTGTCGAAAAAGGAATTGAGATGCTGGTTCCACAGCTTGCTTATGGAAAGGAAGCTGGAGAGGATGCCGCAACAGCTATTTTAACAACAGATACCTGCAAGAAAGAAATCGCAGTAGAATGTACGCTCGGCGGAAAGACAGTAACACTTGGCGGTATGTGTAAAGGTGCTGGTATGATTCATCCAAATATGGGAACCATGCTTTCCTTTATTACAAGTGATGCGGCAATTGACCAGAAGCTTTTACAGCAGTTTTTAAGTGAGATTGTAGAGGATACCTTCAATATGATTTCCGTAGATGGAGATACTTCAACGAATGATACCTGCCTTGTACTTTGTAATGGTATGGCAGAGAATCCGGTAATTACAGAAGAGAATGAGGACGCTGAAGAATTTAAGGCAGCACTCGCTTACGTTATGGAATATCTTGCAAAACAGATTGCAGGAGATGGCGAAGGTTGTAACCGTCTTTTTGAAGTAACCTGTAATGGGGCTGCGACAAAGGAGGATGCGAAGATTATCAGTAAGGCGGTTGTATGTTCGACTTTAACAAAGGCAGCTGTATTTGGAAAGGATGCTAACTGGGGAAGAATTCTCTGTGCGATGGGATACAGTGGAGTAACATTTAATCCAGAGAAAGTAGATATTGTTTTAGAGAGTGAAGAAGGAAGCCTTGCTATCGTAAAAGATGGTATTGCAACGGATTACAGTGAAGAAAAGGCAACACAGATTCTTTCAGCAGATCCGGTGAAGGCGATTCTAGATATTCATGCCGGAGAGGAAAAAGCAACCGCATGGGGATGCGACCTTACTTACGAATATGTAAAAATTAATGCAGACTACCGTTCATAAAGAGGAGATAGAGACATGACAGAAATGGAAATTAACAACAATGTAGATGAGATTATGACAAAAGCGAATACGCTGATTGAAGCGTTACCTTATATCCGTCGTTTTAATGGAGCAACAATTATTGTAAAGTATGGTGGAAGTGCCATGCTTGATGATCAGTTAAAAATGAACGTAATTAAAGATGTTGCTTTGCTTAAGTTAGTTGGTATGCGTCCGATCATTGTTCATGGTGGTGGAAAAGAAATCAGTAAGTGGGTAAAACTCAGTGGAAAAGAACCAGAATTTTATAATGGTCTTCGTGTGACAGATAAAGATACCATGAATGTTGCGGAGATGGTTCTTAATAAAGTAAATAAAGAACTTGTTGGTCTGATGCAGAAGATGGGTGTCAATGCGGTAGGTCTTTGTGGTAAAGACGGAAATATGATTCGTGTTAACAAGAAGATGCCAGATGGAAAGGATATCGGATTTGTAGGTGAAGTTTCTACAGTAAATACAGATCTTTTAAATACATTAATGGATAATGATTTTATTCCTGTAATTGCACCAATTGGTCTTGATGATGAATTTAATGCGTACAATATCAACGCAGATGATGCTGCATGTGGTGTAGCAAAAGCGATGGATGCAGAAAAGTTAGTATTTCTTACAGATATTGAAGGGGTCTTTATTGATCCAACGAATAAAAAGACATTAATTTCTGAGATGGATATTAAATCTGCAAAAGAATTTATTGAGAATGGTGTAGTTGGGGGAGGAATGCTTCCAAAACTCAATAACTGTATTGATGCGATTGAACAGGGCGTTTCAAGAGTACATATCTTAGATGGACGCGTGGCACATTGTCTTCTTTTGGAGTTCTTTACAGAAAAGGGTATTGGTACTGCTATTTTAAAAGAGCCTCTTTTTTAATATAGGATGTACTCTCGGAGTCTAAATCAAGCACAAAAAGATTCCGAGAGTACATTATAGGATAGAAAACAGAACTTCAAATAATTATACAAATACTTTACAGTGGTTAAATTAAGTGAGGAGTGAACAGCATGACAAAGATGCAGGAATATATGCAAAAGGGAGAAGATTATATTTTAAAAACATATAATCGATATCCGGTTGTATTTGAAAAAGGAGACGGTGTTTGTCTTTATGATATGGATGGAAAGAGATATCTTGATTTTGCAGCAGGTATTGCAGTATTTGCATTAGGATATAATAATAAAGCATACAATGATGCATTAAAAGAACAAATTGACAAGATCTTACATACTTCTAATCTTTATTATAATCAACCGGCGATCGATGCCGCAGAGAAAATCGTTAAGACTTCAAAAATGTCTAAAGTATTCTTTACAAACAGTGGTACAGAAGCGATTGAGGGTGCTTTAAAAGTGGCAAGAAAGTATGCTTATTTAAAAGATCCTTCCAAAGACTATGAATTTATTGCTATGAATCATTCTTTTCATGGAAGAAGTCAGGGAGCATTATCTGTAACAGGCAATGCACATTATCAGGATGGTTTTGTACCGGTAGAAATGCGTGCAGTATTTGCTGATTTTAACGATCTTGATGATGTAAAGTCTAAGATTACTGATAAGACATGCGGTATTATCTGTGAGGTTGTTCAGGGTGAAGGCGGAATTTATCCAGCAAAGAAAGAGTTTTTAGAAGGACTTAGAAAACTTTGCGATGAGAAAGATATCCTGCTTATATTTGATGAAGTACAGTGTGGTATGGGAAGATGCGGTTCTTTGTATGCTCATGATCTTTATGGAGTGAAACCGGATGTTATGGCACTTGCCAAAGCACTTGGCTGTGGTGTTCCGGTAGGAGCTTTTGTAACAAATGAGAAAGCTTCTCATGCCTTAGTGCCAGGAGATCATGGAACAACTTACGGTGGAAATCCATTTGCAACAACAGCGGTGTGTGAAGTATTCCGTCAGTTTGAAGAAAGGGATATCGTATCTCACGTGAATGAAGTGGGAGCCTATTTATATGAAAAGCTTGAAGAAGTGAATAATCAGTTTGCACAGATTAAAGCACATCGTGGTGTTGGTCTGATGCAGGGACTTGAATTTGAAAAACCTGTTGGGGATATTATTGTTACTGCTTTGAAAAAGGGTCTGGTTATTATTTCAGCAGGAGCCAATATTATTCGTTTTGTTCCGCCGCTGGTTATTGAGAAGAAAGATGTGGATGAAATGATTGCCATTCTTACGGAAACATTGAAAGAGAATGGAATTCAGTAAAAATTAAATATCGTATAAAAAAGTAAAAAATCTCCATACTAAAAGAAAGGTACTCAGGGAATCTTTCTGTGCTTGATTTTGTGAGTACATAAAAATAAAGGAAAAAGTATGGAGGTTTTTTATGTTTGGAATTATTGCAGCGCTGCTATCCGGAGCGCTTATGAGTATTCAGGGTGTTTTTAACACAGAAGTAACGAAGCAGACAGGGACATGGCTTACCAATTCTTTTGTGCAGTGTACGGGTTTTCTTGTCTGTCTTATTATATGGTTTTTTAAAGAAAGAAAAAAGAATCCGCCAATAGAAATTTTGACAGTAGAACCGAAATATTATCTTTTAGGAGGGGTTATAGGGGCATTTATTACATTTACTGTAATTGCAGGGATGTCAGCGTTAGGACCGGCAAAAGCAGTGATGCTTATTGTGGCGGCACAGCTTATTGTGGCATATCTTATTGAAGTATTCGGAATCTTTGGAGTGGAAAAAAGTGGATTTGATTGGATGAAATTATTAGGAACGGGATTGTTTCTTGCAGGAATCATTCTATTTAAAGCAAGAGAGTAAAAGAAAATTGTCATACCCTCTTGTGTTTTTTTTAGATATTCGGTATTATTAATAAGACTATGGACAATATGCAAAGGCAACATTTTCTGCGGAATATGAAGAAATATTCCGGAACTGTTTCAGTAAGGAGGAGAATTCCTGATTTGAGACGGAGTATAGTGAGAAGGTTGATTAGCACAGCACTTGGAATCGTAATGATTATTTTGTCAGGCTGTTCTTTTTCTGTTCCTGTAAGAGAGGAAGAAAGTATAGATTCTACAGCTATTGTAAGGGCAGAAAGAAAGACAGAATGGAATACAGAGCAGACGAAAGAGACAGAGATTTATGTTCACGTCTGTGGATGTGTGAAGAAGCCGGGAGTATATTCGTTACATTTTGGTGCGAGAACGCAGGAGGCGATCAATGCCGCCGGAGGTTTTTCGGAGAAAGCGAATCAGACAGCATGGAATTTGGCAGAAGTTCTTCAGGATGGATTTATGTTCCGTCAAAAGATGAGGCGAAGGAAGCGCTTAATGAAGAGCAATCTTCACAAAAAGATTTGTCAGCTTCCCAAAGAAAAGATACGGTGAACATTAATAGGGCATCGAAAGAGGATCTGGTAACCTTGCCGGGGATTGGAGAATCAAGAGCAGATGCGATTATTGCCCGCCGGGAAGAAAAGGGAACCTTTACTTCCATAGAGGAAATTAAAGAT
>OLPL01001188.1_pt1 | contig 16771 bp, 18 predicted proteins | sample 1673211 | NCBI WGS metagenome assembly OLPL01 (sample SAMEA3136766, study PRJEB25190) | human gut metagenome | reverse complement strand
ACTGTCCAGTGATATATTTTTTTCTGCCTGGATGAAGATAGCTGTACCGGTTTCTGCTGATCTTGAAGATGATATGATATTTTTTATCGAGGATTTGTGCAAACTCTTCTGGTGACTTGGCGGTGCTTGCAGCATCATCAATAGCATCCTGGAGAAACTGTTTCTCTGTCTGATAGCGAGTCTCTTTTGGAGTGATGCCGTCTTCAAGCATTTTCTGGTTGAGCTTATCAAGTTTTTCCTGTCCACGACGCTGTGCCCAGTATTCTTTTTCCGTGATTTTCCTTTCAGCAGGAGAGAGCAGATCAACTTGATGCAGACCTTCTTTCTGGCACATGTCCATAACATCTTGTTTTAAGTGAGCAAGGTAGGCTGTGCTTAGGTGGTGTTTATATCCGGCTTTTGATTCACAGTCAAATTCCATATAGGGTTCTTGGGGTACGTCATATTTCCGAAGGCTGTTGATCACAATATGTACATGGATATTGCCACTTTCGTTGTGACCATCTGTATGTGTGCAGACTAAAGCCTGATGACCAGAAAAGTTCTTCTTTGCAAAAGTCAGTCCCAGCTGCTGTGCCCGTTCACCGGTCAGTCCACATTCCTCTTTGTCTTTCGGGTCAAAGCTGATAATGTAATGATGAGACTTGATCTCATTGAACTTTTTATTTTTATGGTAATAGCTGTTTAGTTCCTGACATTCAGATGCAAAGGTAAACGGATCACAGTTTAGACCATTCAGGTAATATTCATCTCGTAATATCATGTGTCCCTCATCATCGAGGATTGGCTTTTGGGTGTATTCATTATGCTGGAAGATGAGATACCGTTCAGATTCTCCATAGTCAGCATTTTTGCTTGCGATATGTTTAATCACTGCCACGGAAATCACCTGCCATTCTCATCACTTCATATTTCATTTCATAAATATCCCGGAGAGATTTTTTTATTTCTGTTCTCATTTCTGAGGAGATAATTCCACCTTGATTAAAATATCGGGCAATCTGATTGAGGTTGCTTCCTATCTTACCCAATTCACCAATCAGCTTTTTTATTTCTTTGACATCTGCAACAATCTCAAATTTAGTATTGACCTGTCCCTCCATAATTTGTTTTCGCATATATTCGGAAATAGTCATGTCTGCCTGTTCTGCCGTATTTTCTATAATAGAAAATTCTGTATCAGTCAGTCGGATTGTTACCCGGTGTTCCCGTTTCATATCAGATTCTTTTTGTGGTCGTGTCATTAGATACTCCTTTCTGCATATAGGTTCCACACAGGAAAGAAAAAAATTACAGCTTGCTGTGAAAGCAAGTGATGAAGAATCATCACGCTGTGACCATGGCAATGGGAACCAATACGCATATCTTTGATTGCGGTCGAGGGTATGGGGAAACGAAATCCCCATCAAGTTGCAAGGCAGAAAAAATCCCGGAGGGGTTTTTGTCTGACATTGCGAAACTTGCTCTAAAAATGACTGCTTCATATATAAGCCGATTTACAGAAAAAATGGAAATAAGAAGTTTATATAAATGAAAAAACAAAAAGCAATAGTTAATTGCGAAAATGTAAAGTTGTATTGCTTGCCCAAATGGTATATCAACTGTATAATACAATCAAACAAAAGGAGGAGGAAAGTAAAAGATAGTAATCAAAACATTGCAAAGGCAGTTCTTAAGATAAGGCAAGATAACAAGCTTTCTCAGGAACAATTTGCTGAAATGGTAGGAGTAACAAGACAGGCGGTGTCTAGATGGGAAATGGGAGTCTCTGTTCCAAATATTAATACACTTATTCTAATAAGTGAGAAATTTGATATTCCAGTTGATGAAATGTTAAAGTCAGGAGACGTTGTTGAAAAAATTGATAACAATAAAACTTCTTTCAAAAAAGATAGAAATTATAGTATTGTATTTTTAACTATTGGTATTTTAGGGCTGATTAGTATACCTTTTGAAATGTCTGCTGATGATCGTAACTGCACCGGTCATTTTGGCGTTGACGCTTTTTGTCTGGCTCTGCACGGGGCTGATCTACATATCCGGTCTGGTTCTTGGTCTACTAAGCACGGTAATTGCTCTGCTTGGCGTGGCTGTGCTGATTACCTATTCCCCGCAGAATGGTGCAATTTTGCTAGTTATGGCATTTTTGATTAGCCCGATGGGACTGCCGCTGGCTACGATCTGGCTGCTGGGCAAGGTGCAGAGTTTGAAATTTGCGATCCAGGATTGGGCGTATGGGTAAATGATGTGAATATAATTTGGAATGAAAAAGAAGCAGGACAATGGGAGATGAGACCCAATGCCCTGCTTCTCTGTTTATTCGGAACGAACTGTAATATATTTTTGATTGCGACTTTTAGGTTTATCGGGAATAGTCATTTCTAATTGCCCGGATTCTAAAAGCGGATTGATATGCTTCAAAGTGAAGTTTCTTAAATCTTTGAAGCCGCAAAATACTGCAAGCTCTTTCTTGGATTTTGGTGTTGTGCAAAAAGCCAAAATCTGTTTGGACATCGTTGATAGTTCAATATCTTGGTGGGTAACTTGGTGGGTATCACCCTCTAAGTTGTAGTTTACATTTTTCAAAATAACTCTGAAATCTGTCGCTGTTGAGGAAAATTCGGGCTTATATGCCTCTGTGTATCCAGGCAGCTTCACGGATTCATACGAACAGTTGATGACATTCCCTATCGTTGATTTCGGTACGCCGCTTTTCATAAAAAGCTGGTACTGTGTCATGTGCCTTTCCGAAAGAAGTTCTGTCAACCGTTTACTCACGGCCTCATTTAGCTGCATCCGCATCAACACCATTCCCTGTCACTGTACTAATTATTATATGGTGGTGCGGTAAAAAATTAGTCCCTGCAGCTGTACTGGTCTGATATTCTGTTGTAAAATATTTCTGACAGCGTTTTATGTAGGGAAATAGAAATGCTGTCAGGTAACTAATCCATTTTCACAAACAAAATAGGAGAAATAGGGATGCACAAAGAGGTAGATTTTATAGCGGAATACAATGAAGAAATGAAGGAGCTGCTGGCGGAACCCCAGACGTCCCCAAGCGAACGGGAGTGGCAGCGGTTTCGGCTGTCCATGGAATTGGTCAATGCCTAGGAATCCCAATATACCAGGGTAAAGAATGAAGAACGCTGGAAACGACTGGAGCAGGAATTTTATCCGGCCTTGTGCGTGATTGCAAAGACTCAGGGAGGCCGTGTGGAATTGAACATCAAGGAAGATACCTTGATCGGTCAGCTTGTTTACATAGGAGAAGGGCTTACGTTAGGCAGCTCAAATCCGGAAGGACTGGCTGCGTTTTCGAGGATTGTCGCAGCGGCGGAAGATATTTTTGTCTCCATACATGACGGGTGTTCAAAGTTTCAATTTATCTTCTGCCTGCACGATAAGGTTTTTGTGGAAGATCATGCGGAGCAGATTGCGAAGATAAAAGAAAAAATCCGGCTCCACCGTATGGAAACTATGCGGCTTCATCGGATGCTTTCAGGCAAGGATTAAGGATCGAGAATCAACACGCATACTTCAAAATTCAAAAAACATCCATGGACTGCGGCCATGAAAATATGCTATACTAACCGTGGTTTGCTTATGCTAACCGGGGAGGAAATACAAATGAGCGAACAGCAATTTACAGACTTTTTTGATCCGGAAATTCAAAAAATTGTCAGCGAAGATGGCTGCTCCATTTACAGAATGAAAAACGTAACTGGAGAGGGTGTTATCACTCGTTATGAAATTCTTCCGGGTATTGAATTATTCTATAATGATTTTCACATGAGCGATGGACAGAATCAAAACAAGCTTCCGCACTCTGATGTACTTGAAATCAATCATTGCCGGGAGGGACGTTTTGAATGCGAATTTGCTAATGGAGATTATCAGTATGTCGGTGCTGGCGATCTTGCAATTAACCGCCTGACAAACGAAACTACATCAACTTACTTTCCGTTGTCGCATTATCACGGCATTTCTATTACCATTGATCTGCCTACGGCAGATCAAACTATGAAGCGGATAGAAAGTGTGATTGGTGGGCTGAATATAGATGTCTTTTCGATTGCAGATAAGTTTTGCAAGAATGATACCTGCATTGTATTAAGAACCCAAAGCAAAATCGAACATATTTTTTCGGAACTTTATCGGGTGGAGCCTCGGATGATTGCTTACTATTTGAAAGTGAAAGTGTTGGAATTGCTGATGTTTCTGAATCAGGTTTCGCTTCAGGATTACCAGGAAGAACGAAGATATTTTGCAAGAAATCAAGTACAAACAATAAAGAAAGTACAGGAATATATGACAGCCGATCTTCGCAACCATTATACTTTGCAGGAGCTATCAGAAAAATTTGAAATTCCTCTTACCTCAATGAAGGTTTGCTTCAAGGGCGTTTATGGGTGTTCTATTTATGCTTATATGAAATCCTATCGTATGCAGGCTGCTACGATCTTGCTTCGGGATACTTCTGACAGCATAACAGAAATTGCGGCTAAAATGGGATACGATAATCCGAGTAAATTTTCCGAAGCATTCAAAAAAGAATTTGGAGAACTGCCTTCCGAGTTCCGAAAAAAGTTGTCCAAATAGAGGATGTTTGGTCTTTTTAGAGTGGCGGCAAAATACCGGATACAATATACTATCATCTGTGCGAGCAGATGATTTAAGAGCGTCGTGCAGACGCTCTTTTTTTTGAATAGAGGTTAGCTTCTTCTAACCTGCGAAGGAGTCGGTATTATGAAACGGAATATGAGAAAATATATCCTACGGAAACTGGTTGAGCTGATATTTACTTTATTGTTTGTAACTCTACTGTCTTTCTTGCTGATGAGACTGTCATCCGTTGATCCAGCCACAGCTTATGCAAAGAGGATGATCGGAAACCCCACAGCGGAACAGATTGAAAAGATTCGGATTCAGTTGGGGTTTGATAAACCATTGCTTGTCCAGTATGGCCATTGGGTATGGGACTTACTGCATTTTGATTTAGGCGTTTCTTTGGCAAATGGACATGATGTTTGGACGGATATTGCCACAGCCTTTCCGAAAACGCTTGGAATTGTAGCTCTGGCATCTATCTTTCAGGTTGTTTTCATTGTAATCGTTAGTTGTATTGCCTTTTTACTTCCTTGGAAACTTCCGAAAAAGGCAGTCAGGCTTTTGTGCATTTTGGGTGTGTCCATACCCTCTTTCTATTTGGCAACCGTTTATCTGGATTATTTTGCTGTTCAAAAGTCCTTAATTTCTGTGGCAGGAAATACAACCCTACTCAGCTACATATCTCCGGCAATCTGCATTGGCGTATTCGGGGCTTCTTTCTATACGCCGCTTCTGATGGATGCTCTGGAGCATGAAAGCAACGAGGATTACGCATTTTATGCCCGTTGCCGTGGGCTTTCGGAAAAAAGGCTTTTGCTGTGCCATTTTTTTCCGCGGGCAGCGATGGGTTTAGTTCCGAACTTTTTACAAAGCATTGGTTTGGCACTGGCTAACGCAACGGTGATTGAATCCATTTTTTCAATTCCGGGATTTGGTTATCTGATTGTAAACCATGTGCTTGATCGCGATACTCCCATGATACACGCCGAGGTGTTTTTTCTGGCGCTGGCGATTGCTCTTTGCAACATTGCCGCTGACTTGGTGCAGTGGGCAATCGGGCGTAAAAAGGGGGTGGCGTAAATGAAAACGAAGCGTTTTCGGAAATGGTGTGCGATTTTCATTCCAACCCTTGTGATTATTTTCTTTTTTGTCGGATTTTTATTTGCACCCAACGATCCAATGAAATCAAACTTGTTGGAGAGATATGTTGATCCCAGCGCAGAATATCCGTTTGGTACGGATGCTTTAGGGCGCTGCATTCTGTCACGGATTCTTTATGGTGGCTGGACAACGCTGGGGATTGTATTAGGAGGCTCTCTTATTGTTTTTCTGCTTGGCAATGTTATCGGAATGGTGACAAGCCGGGCCGTTATGAAAGAAAATGCACTTATTGATGGCCTGATTAACGCTGTTACAGCCATCCCCCCGATTGCGTATTTAATTGTGTTTATTGGAGCCTGGGGCAGCGGAGCGAAAACTACTCTTGTCGCGCTCACTGTGTCTTATATTTTGAGATACATAAAACTGGTTCGTACCCGTACCGACATGGAAATGGGAAAAGCCTATGTCATGTGTGCAATCGCTTCCGGCGCTTCAAAGCTCAGAATCATGCTGATTCATATTTTCCCGAATTTGATTGCCGAAATGATTCGCTTTCTGTGCCTTTCCTGTGCGGATATGATTCTGGCTATTACCGGATTTTCCTTTATTGGATTAGGGCTTGGTGATAATGTAGTAGATTGGGGAAGTATGATTTTAGACGCAAGGGGTGCTTTGGTTCTTCGCCCGACCATGATTCTCTATCCAATAGGGGCGGTAATTTTATCGACACTCTGCTTTAACGTCATTGGCAGGCAGTTGACAACGAAGGAGGCAGAGTGATGTTAAAAATTGAACAGTTAGATGTCAAGGAACGGTCAGGCCGCTACCTTCTGAAAGACATATCTATGGAAATTCCTGCAGGCCATGTGATTGGACTTACAGGTAAAAGCGGCTCTGGAAAAACAACTTTGCTGCGGAGCATTTTGGGGATGCTTCACACAAGCTGTCATATTGATGCCGGGAAAATTTTGTTGGACGATATAGATTTATCACATCTTTCCCGCAAGTCACATCGTGAGCTTTGTGGGAAGAAGCTTGGATTTATCCCCCAGAACCCTATGACGGCTTTTGACAGCCGATTAAAAATCGGTTGTCAGATGCGGGAAACCTTTGTCAATCGTTTGCATTTGAATACAAGTGAAGCAACTGACCTGGCGAAAGAGAAACTGGTTTCCGTGAATCTAAAAGACACGGATCGGATTTTGGGTGCGTATCCGTCTGAACTATCAGGCGGAATGCTACAACGAGTAGCTGCGGCAATCTTATTGGGAATGTCGCCGGATTATGTTTTAGCCGATGAACCAACCGCTGCATTGGATGAAGAAAACAGGGATTTATTGCTTCTCATCATGCAGGAGCAAATGAAGGACAAAGGCATATTATTTGTATCCCATGATGTGGCCGCACTTAAAAACTTATGTCAGAACGTTTATGTTCTGGGAGCTGGAAAAATTATTGAGCATGGAACGATGGATAAACTCTTGTCAAGTCCGCAGACAGACTGGATGAAACAATTTTCCGCGTTGAGCCATAGGGAAAGTCGGGGTGAATGGAAATGGGAGAAATTGTAATCCAGAATGTAAATCAGGTATATCATAATGCGAATCAGGGAGATTTTAATGCGCTTTCGGACATCAACCTCCACCTTTGTAAAGGTGAAAGTCTTGCTATTGAGGGAGAAAGCGGATCGGGAAAAAGCACGCTGGCAAGACTTCTGATCGGCATTGAGAAACCAACTTCTGGCAAAATATTACTGGATGGTGAAGATATAACCTGTTGGAATTATCGAACATGGAAACAGCACCGTAAAAAAATACAGGCTGTTTTTCAGGATTCTTCCGGCACTTTAAATCCTGCCAGGTCTGCATACGCAAATGTAGAAGAAGCACTGGTGAACTTAACTGATAAGAAAAGAGCCGAAAGAAAAAAACATATTTTAGATTTGATGGATGCCGTACACATGGATTATGGGCTTTTGGAAACGCCTGTCCGTCAGCTTTCGGGCGGCGAACAGAGGCGGCTCTCTTTGCTTCGGGCGATTGCCGTGGAACCTGATTACTTAATCATGGATGAAGTAACCAGCGGGCTTGACCTGATTTCGGCAGACGCCGTACTTACTTTAGTAGAGAACTTTGTGAAGCTATCCGACAGCTCCTGCATTTTCATTACGCATAGCAGAAAGGATGCAATGCGTATTGCGAATCGGATTATCATCATGCAGGAGGGACGGATCGCCGAGCAAGGTTATCTAATAGATCAATTATCAAACCAGAAAGGACAAGGATAACATGAAACAGATTTACAAGAAACTTCTCGCCGCTGCATTGGGCGTGAGTATGCTTCTGTCCATGGTTGGCTGCGGTCAGAGCGATACCTCCGAGCAGACGCAGACTGACAGCGAGCAGACGCAAGCGGCTAATGAAAACGAAGCGAAGGTGCTGACAATCGTCACAGCAAAGGAACTGGACAGCCTTACGACACTGACCATGAACAAGGAGAATAATATCGCCTGCGGCCTGGTCTATGAGACTTTGGTTGCCTACGAGGACGGGGAAATTGTTCCCAAACTGGCCGAGGAATGGGGATGGGATGAGACAAATACTGTCCTTACCTTTAAGCTTCGTCAGGATGTTGCTTTTACAGATGGAGCCGCTTTTAATGCGGAAAGCGTAAAGGAAATTCTGGACTTTGACCGTTCCAACCCTAATTTTAGCGGTATCAAGGGCATTTACAACATTGAAAGCGTAGAGGTTGTTGACGAATACACGGTGGCCGTTCATTATGCTGCCCCTTGCTTCTCTTATATCAATGACTTCTGCTTCCAGAATGTTGCTGGTATGATGTCCCCGAATGTGTTTGAAGCTGAAAACTTCCAGACATTCACAGATGTTGTCGGCACTGGTCCATACATCCGCGAAGAAATGATTTCCGGTGACTGCACCCGTTTTGTCAGAAATGAAAACTATTGGGGCGAAGCTCCTTACTATGATGAAGTTGTCATAAAGTATATCCCGGAGGCATCTTCCAGACTTCAGGCATTACAGACTGGTGAGGTTGACCTGATTTACGGTGCTGACCTTCTCAGCTATGATGACTATAATCAGGCTCTTTCTCTGGATGGGATCGAGGGCGCAATCAATGATGGAAATACCCTGACCCGGAACCTGGTTCTGAATGCGTCCAGCGAAATTTTGAGCGATCTTAAGGTTCGCCAGGCGATTGCATACGCTGTCAATAAGGAAGAAATCACCAAGGGCCTGACCTATGGATACGAAACTCCGGCCACCAGCCTGTTTGCACCCGGAGCGCCCTACACAGACATTACTTATAACAGCACATGGAGCTATGATCTGGATAAAGCAAATGCACTTCTGGATGAAGCTGGATGGGTGATGAATGAAAGCACTGGTATCCGTGAAAAAGATGGACAGCAGCTTTCCCTGAATTACACCTATTGGACTGATCTTTCTCTTGCACAGGACATGGCTCTTGCAATTAAGACCCAGCTTGCAGAGGTTGGTATTGACGTAACCACTACCGGCCAGGATCAGATGACCTGGTGGACCGAAGGCGTTGCAGGAAATTATGACATTACAACATGGAATACAGAAGGGTCTTATACTGAACCGCACAAGTTCCTGCAGGAATCCCTCGGTGCTGATCCTCATGCTATTTCCTTGCAGGCACTTGAGGATTTCCAGAGCTATTCGGATGCGGTAAATGCGTTCTCCACCTCTGCTGATCCCGAAGTGGTTCAGAGTGCGATTGCTACTGCACTGAATGTTTCCAACGACAATGTGATTGACCTTCCGATCTCCTATTCTAAGGATCTGGTTGTATATAATTCCTCCAAAATCGCCGGATATACTTTCTCCAGCGTGCCACAGTTCTTTGAGATCGATAACGTACAGCCTGCGGAATAAATATAATCCAATGTCTAAATGGAGGGTTTAACGCCCTATCAGAGTGGCAGAAAATAGCCGAATAGATATAATAGAGGTTGGTTAGAAGTGTTTAACCAACCTCTATTTTTATGAAAAGGAGCGTATGTGAAATGGACAAGAAAGATAATCCCATGTCCAGACTGATGGAACTTGCCGCTCCATATAAGGGTGAATATGTTCTTTCAGTGATTTTGGCAATCCTGGGTGTTGCCGCCGGATTGCTACCGTTTTTTGCAGTTTCAAAAATTGTGATTCTCTTGATGGATGGAGAGACATCTGTGTCCGTCTATATGGAGTGGTGTCTGATTGCGGGAATTGGTTTCCTTGGGAAAGTATGCTTTGCAAATTTCTCTACTTTAGTTTCCCATACGGCCACTTTCGCAACTCTGGCGGAGATCCGCCTGAAACTAGCAGATAAACTTACCAGGGTTCCGATGGGCTATATGATTAACACCCCATCGGGAGAATTAAAAAATGTCTTGGTAGATCGTGTGGAGGGAATGGAAACGACCCTTGCGCATTTAGTACCGGAGCTGACAGCGAATCTCTGTATTCCGATTTGTATTCTGATTTACCTACTGTTTTTGGATTGGAGAATGGCGCTGGCTGCATTGATTACCCTGCCGATTGGTATGTTGTGCTATAAGGGAATGGCAAATGGATATGAAGAAAAATTCCAGGGTCTTATTATGCGCGTGCGTAAAATGACCAGCACTGTGGTTGAGTATATCGGCGGAATAGAAGTCATTAAGGCGTTTAATCAGTCTGCTAATTCTTACCAGAAATATTCAGATGCCGTTGAAGATAATGCGGCCTATGCTGTGAACTGGATGAAAAGCGTGCAGCTTTACAAATCCATGCTTGTTACAATCTGGCCCAGTGTGTTAGTGTGTGTTCTTCCTATTGGCTGTGTCCTGTACCGGAACGGGAGCCTGAGCGTTCCGGCATTTGTTACCTGTATCGTGCTGTCATTGGGTATTATCACACCAATTTTAAATGCCATGAACTTTACGGACAGCATTTCTCAAATGAAATCAGTAGTCGGGGAATTGTGCGCCGTATTGGATGAAAAAGAACTGGATCGCCCGGAAACGCCGGTGTCTATTCATTCTTCCAATATTGTGTTAGAAAACGTCAGCTTTTCGTATGAAAGCGAAAAGCCGTTGCTAAAAAATATCAACCTTTCTATTCCAGAAAACAGCATTACCGCTTTTGTCGGTCCCAGTGGCGGCGGCAAGTCTACCATTACGAAGCTGATTGCGGGATTTTGGGATGTAACAAACGGAACTGTCAAGTTAGACGGAACAGATATTCGCAAAATTCCGTTGTCACAGCTTATGGATAACATCGCTTATATTTCACAGGACAACTATCTTTTTGACGAAACTGTTTTAGAAAATATCCGTATGGGAAAACCATCCGCAACGGATGAAGAAGTATATCAGGCTGCCAGAGATTGTGGCTGCTATGATTTCATTCTGAATCTGGAAAATGGATTCCATACAGTTGTCGGAGGTGCAGGAGGTCACTTGTCGGGCGGTGAGCGCCAGAGGATTGCGATTGCCCGCGCTGTACTGAAAAATGCGCCGATTGTTATTCTTGACGAGGCAACCGCTTACATTGACGCCGAGAATGAAGCCTTAATTCAAGAGGCAATGGCAAAAGTGATTGCCGGGAAAACCGTTCTGATGATTGCGCACCGTCTTTCTACGATTACCGATGCAGATAAAATTGTTGTCATAAAAGATGGGCAGATTATTGACGAAGGAACACATGAAAACTTATTGACTTCCTGTACGCTCTATCAGGAAATGTGGAAAGCGCACATGGACACAAAAGATGTGGCGTAGGAGGTGCGAAGATGATAAAGACATTAAGCAAGATTTATCAGTTTTCAGGGAAAATGCAGGGGACAATGAAAAAAGCTATCCTTTTTTCTGTCCTGCACTCCCTTTTTGATATGATGTCCTTTGGAGCATTAGCCATGGTTTTTTCGGGTTTAACAGACGGTTTTACTACGTCTATGATCTGGATGATATTTGGAATCACCCTGGCAAGTATGCTGCTTAAAATTTATTGCAGCTACATTTCAGATTTCGGCAAGGTGCAAATTGGATATTTTATGTGCGCGGAGAAACGGATTCATATTGGAGATCGCATGAAATATATGCCGATGGGGTATTTCAACGATCACAATTTGGGGAATTTGACTTCTGTCGTCACTACGACTATGGGCGATATTGAAAATAATGCGTCCATGGTGCTAACCAACATATTAGGCGGCTATATCCATGCAGCGATTATTACTATTGTTATGCTCTGTATCGACTGGCGGATCGGACTGACGATTTTGTGCGGGATTCTGCTTTTTACATGGTGCATCGGCCGGTTACAGAAAAAATCGGAAACGGTTTCGCCACAAAGACAGCAGGCCCAGGAGGCTCTCGTTTCTAATGTGCTGGAATACGTTCAAGGGATGCTGATTGTAAAATCCTTTAATCTCGGTCAAAATTCCAATAGCAAAATGAGACAGGCAATTCTGGACAGCAAGGATAAAAATCTGAAATTAGAGCGTACATTCGTCCCTTACAATATGCTGCAACAGATTATTCTCTATGGAATAAGTATTCTTGTTATAGCGGAGGGACTGTACTTTTACCTGAATGGAACGATGGCGCTTTCCATTTGCCTGCTTATGACAGTAGCATCATTTATGCTCTTTGGTCAGCTTCAGTCAGCCGGAAATACTTCCGCACTCCTGCGGTTACTGGATGTTTCGATTGACAAAGTAAACGAAATTGACAAAACTCCCGTCATGGACGAACATGGTAAACCCGTAAAACCTGAAAATTACAATATTGTTTTTGATGATGTTTCTTTTTCTTATGGCGAACACCAGGTTCTGGATCATGTGAGCCTGACTATACCCGAAAGAACCGTAACGGCTATCGTCGGTCCGTCTGGTGCCGGAAAAAGTACGCTTTGTAACCTGATCGCCCGGTTTTGGGATGTTGACGGAGGAAAAATTACAATCGGCGGTGTAGATGTGCGGGATTACACACTGGACAGTCTGCTTACCAATATTAGCGAAGTATTCCAAAAGGTATATCTTTTCGCTGATACCATAGAAAATAATATCAAATTCGGCAATCCAGCGGCTTCCCATGAAGAAGTTGTAAAAGCAGCTCAAAAGGCTTGCTGCCATGAGTTTATTATGAGCCTGCCAGATGGTTATGGCACCGTAATTGGAGAGGGAGGCGCTACATTGTCCGGCGGTGAAAAGCAACGGATTTCGATTGCCAGAGCAATCCTGAAAGACGCTCCTATCATCATTTTAGACGAAGCTACATCAAGCGTCGATCCAGAAAATGAAAATCTTCTGATGGGTGCTATTGCAGAACTGACAAAGAATAAAACGGTTATTATGATAGCTCATCGGCTAAAAACAGTCAGAAACGCAGATCAAATTTTCGTGTTGTCTGGTGGTCACATTGTTCAGACAGGCAAACATGAGGATTTGATAAGGCAGCCTGGTATTTATGCAGATTTCATTGGTATTCGCAAGAAAGCGATTGGATGGAAACTAAAATAGCCGTGGGAAGGAGGAGGCAATGAAACTATATGCGTCAGGCGAGGATTACTTAGAGGCCGTGTTGGTTCTTCAAAGGAAACAGGGCATGGTTCGCTCCGTTGATCTTGCCCGGCACATGGGCTTTAGCAAACCGAGCATCAGCCATGCGGTGGGCGGTTTGAAGAACGGTGGTTTTCTGATCGTGGATGACGATGGATTTCTCCATCTGACCGCCATAGGTCAGGAGGTTGCCGAGAAAATCTATGAGCGGCACCGATTTTTTATGGAGCAGCTTGTGGCCGCTGGCGTTGATCTTGAAACGGCAGAACAGGAGGCTTGCCGGATCGAACACGCCATCAGTGATACATCTTTCCGAAAGCTGAAGGAGAAAGTACAAGGAACCGATTAGCGCACATCGGCTCCGCTCTGCTCTGCATAATAAGTTATCTGCCCCGTCCGGGGAAAGAAAAAAACCGTTGACTGGGGCAGATAATTTCGTGCGCTCATTTTAGAAATGTGATGCTCTATCGGCGGTTTTGAAAGATCAGGGCGCCGTTTCTTTTGCCCTCAAAGGGAATGACGTGCTGACGCTGGCGGATACGGCGGTTTACTGGAGGGAGCCGCTATGATACAACCTGACCGCAGACAAATTCTGACGATGTTTGCACTATCGTTAAAAAAGTCAGACCGCCCAACAGGAACAGTCTGACGACGATTGCGAAAATCGTCGCTTTTTAAAATTTATGTTGAAAGTAGATAGTAATAGAGCTGGGTATCATGTGCCCAGCTCAATCTTCTACATGGAAGACATCTTCCACCATCATATTAAAGTATTTTGAAATCCGCAGCATAAACTCTGCGGATGGGGTGCTTTCCCCACGTTCTATTCGACCGATGGTTTTGGTACAGTATCCGGTAGCTTCAGCAAGTTCATCCTGGTAGATGCCACGCTGCTCACGGATTTCTTTGATATTGTTGACAACCGCCATAAAAATTCCTTCTTTCAGATTCTGATTTCTTAGTGTTAATTATGCAAGAACATGTGTCCAATAAAAAGGACTTGCATTAATTGGCACTGGTCTTATTTGTAACTCTTAGCAATATCAGCAGGATTACATTTTCCGAGAACCTTACCAAATATATCTAAACGATCATCTTCTCCGACGGGGATAGGTGCATACTTTTCATTAAGTGAGATAAGGAAGATTCCGTCTTTATCGTTTTGCAATTTCTTGATGTAGGCTTCTCCGTTTAGAGCGAAGATGCCGATTTCTCCATTAGCAACAGATTCCTGTTGTAATACCCATGCAATCTGACCATCATGGAATTCAGGTTCCATACTGTCACCACTAATACGGACACCGAAAGTAGTATCTTCCGGCAGGATAGATTCATCTATGCGTACAGTCTCTTTCGGTCCGTCTACAAGGAAGTTACCGGTTCCGGCTGATACGGCATTTTCAAAAATATCAATGCTACGGAATGGAATTATCTTAGCAGTCTGCTTTTCATACATTCCGGATGCGTGGAGCAGATGGATGTAATCCATAGCCTTTTCTCTGCCTTCATCAGTAAGAGAAGAGAGTGGATCTGCAGGATTTACTCCAAAATATGCTTCATACATATTAGTAATACCAAGGATTCTACACACCTTGTAAAATATGGTAACGCTTGGTTCAGCAAGATTTCTTTCCCAGTTAGATATAGCTTTGTAGGAAATGGTAACACCTTCCTTAGCTAATTCATCAGCGAGATCCTGCTGGAGCAAGCCTTTCTTTTTTCTATATGATGAAATGATTTCTCCGATTGAGTACATACATACGCCTCTTTTCTTTCATTTTGTTGATTTCTAATGTCTCTTTTCACTCCATAGTATATAGCAACAGTACCAATTATTCAAGCTAAAAATCCAATATAATGAGAAAAAGGACACATGTGTCCGTTGACAGTCGATTATTCTTAGAGTTATACTATGCCCTGTAAGAAACATTACTCATATACTTGGACTAAAGGTTATGGTAGAGACTGATTAAATACAGGAGGTTATGCAGATGGGAGACAGGGTAATACTTCATTCGGATATCAACTGTTGTTATGCTTCGATTGAACATCTGCATCATCCTGAGCTTGCAGGAAAGCCATTGGCAGTAGGCGGTGACCCGGAGGCAAGACATGGGATTGTCTTAACAGCTGACTATATTGCCAAGAAGTACGGTGTGAAAACAGGAATGGCACTCTGGCAGGCAAAGCAAGTCTGTCCGGACATAACATTTGTTTCACCAAGAATGGACTTATATCTTCGGTTCTCAAGGATGGCGCATGAGATATATGCAGAATATACGGACAGACAGGAGCCATATGGGATTGATGAATGCTGGCTTGATGTGACAGGGAGCAGTTCCCTTAAAGGGGATGGATTGCTTATTGCACAGGAAATCAGCAGGAGAATGAAGTCAGAGCTTGGCATCACAGTGAGTGTTGGTGTTTCTTTCAATAAGATATTTGCAAAGCTTGGTTCAGATTATAAGAAGCCTGATGCAATCACAACTATGTATAAGAGTGAGTTTAAGCAGAAGGCATGGTCACTTCCGGTGGCAGATCTTCTATACATTGGAAAAAGTACGAACAGAAAGCTTGCATTATTTGGTATCAAAACCATAGGTGATCTTGCAAGGGCAGATGAAGATGTGCTTAACAGTCACCTTGGGAAGATGGGCAGTATCTTATGGTCGTTTGCTAATGGCTATGATGATTCACCTGTCAAGTTGGAGAATACCCACTCTCCAATCAAATCGGTGGGAAACAGCACAACGACACCAAAGGATTTAGTATGCGATGAGGATGTAAAGATTGTTCTTTATATTCTGGCTGAGAGTGTTGCAGCAAGACTTCGTGAGAATGGATTTCGGTGCAGAGTGGTTGAGATAAGTGTTAGGGATAATGAGTTATTCTCTTTTACCCGTCAGAAAAAGATTAACCATGCAACGAATATCACCGGAGAGATAGCGGCATATGCTTATCAGATATTTAAGGAAAACTATAACTGGAGCAAACCAATCCGTAGTGTTGGTGTCAGAGGTGCAGATCTGGTAACAGATAATTATTGGGAGCAGATAGATTTGTTCTCAAGTGTGGAGAAGCGTGAAAAGCAGATGAAGATGGATTCAGCGGTGGATGAGATACGCAGAAGATTTGGATTTTACAGTATCCAGAGGGGACTCATGTACCGGGACAGGATTCTGTCGGCAGTCAATGCAAAAGAAGAACACACAGTACATCCACATGGGTACTTTTCAAGTTAGCAACGAGAAGTGCCAATAGAGTAAAAAAGAGGGAGGCGGAACATGGGCGAAACAGCAAGAATTGATCTGGTAGACAGGGCACCATTGACAGAGAAGCAGCAGAATGTGTATGAAAGCATTATGCAATATCAGCGTGTGAATGGCTATGCTCCTACTATCAGGGAGATATGCAAGATGGTAGGGGTGGCATGAGAAATATCAATTGATGGGACCGTTTGACCAGCCCAAAACACCGGAGGTAA
>OLPL01001187.1_pt1 | contig 16775 bp, 12 predicted proteins | sample 1673211 | NCBI WGS metagenome assembly OLPL01 (sample SAMEA3136766, study PRJEB25190) | human gut metagenome | reverse complement strand
GTTCAGTTTTCAAAGATCATCTGCACCTCAGCAGTGCTCATCTATATTACCAAATACTTTTCGCTTCGTCAAATGTTTTTTTATTTTTTTCATATTTTTTACTGTATACGCTTACACCTAAAAACAAAAAATAGAGCCTTTCAACTCTATTTAAAATGCTCATAAGCAATACGATTGATATTTGCCATAACATCGGCACCTTTATCCCCTAAACTCGTTAAAACAACTATACTATATGATGTATTACATTCTACAAAACCAACACTATTTAAAGCATAATCATACATACCATACTTTTGAGGCATACTCAATTGTGTATCCCTATCTAGATATTCACCTGGTTCTGCCTTTTCCATATTTTTAATCAAAACTTTATAGTCTTCTTTATGATCATATAAATAAGTCACCACATCATTCATTGTATTAACCGTTGTAACATTATCCATTGTATAATAATTCTCGCTGATAGAATTTGTATATTTTGTCATTGCTTCCTTATATTCTTTCCAGCCACCAAGATTTTCATATAAAATATGACCCGCATCATTATCAGAGTATATTATTAAATCATTTAAAAGATCACTTAAAGGAACTTGACTACCGATACCATAATTCGAACTAATAACCCCTGCACCCTCATGCATATATCCACTATATGTAAATGTTGAATCTAATGTATACTCACCCTCATTTATTTTATCATAATATAGCATTGCCAATGGTAATTTATAAATACTCGCTGCAATAAACTCATCCTTCTCATTCATACTATATTTAATGTTATGTTCTAAATCTGTGATACAGTATGCTACTTTTTCATGATCAATACCATTCTCTTGAAAATACGCTTCTATATCTTTTGCCAAAGACATATCAATAAATTGACTATTATCTTTATTTTCAACTTCCGTATTTTGATCTTCTCCGATTTCAGATATCCCCTGATATGCCTTTTTCTCAGTGTTCTTCATTTCAACCGCAAATACACATAGTACAATTAATAATGCAGATAATAGAGAAATAATAATAATTTTGTTTTTCTTATCCATGATAGACCCTTCCAAACTATGAAAAAGAGTCTATACAGACTCTTTTATATATTAATGTTTAAAATGACGAACCCCTGTAAATACCATTGCGATGCCATGTTCATTACATTCATCAATTGAAAGTTGATCCTTAATAGATCCACCCGGCTGAATGATTGCAGTCACACCCGCTTTGATAGCTTCTTGAACTGTATCTGGCATTGGGAAGAAAGCGTCACTTGCCAATACAGAACCTTTCGCCTTTTCACCAGCCTGTTCAATCGCAATCTTAGCTGCACCAACACGGTTCATTTGTCCTGCACCAACGCCAATTGTCATATCATCTTTTACCAAGACAATCGCATTTGATTTTACATGCTTAACAACTTTCCAACCAAACAACAATTGTTTGATTTCTTCCTCTGTAGGTTTACGGTTTGTCACACATGTTAAATCTTCCTCATTAATTGTATGCTGATCCATCTCTTGAACCAATAGACCATCATTAACATTTGTATATTTTAACGCACTTGAAACAGATAAGCTAGTATCTAATTTCATTAATCTAATATTTTTCTTACGAGTTAAGATTTCCAACGCTTCGTCAGAGAAGTCTGGCGCAATAATGATTTCCAAGAAAATCTTAGATAATTTTTCTGCCAATCCCTTTTCAACCTTTGCGTTCAACGCTACGATACCACCAAAAATCGAAATTGAATCAGCCTCATAAGCTTTATCCCAAGCCGCTTCAATATTTTCACCAATACCAACTCCACATGGATTCATGTGTTTTACACCTACAGCTGCATATTGACCTTCAAAATCTTTTAAGATTTCAATAGCCGCATTTCCATCCTGAATATTGTTGTAAGACAATTCTTTACCATGAAGCTGAGTCGCATTTGCCAAAGAATATTGAGGATTCATTCCTTTATAGAAAGCAGCCTTTTGATGAGGATTTTCACCATAACGCAAGTCTTGAACCTTATCAAAAGTAATTGTCATACTTTCTGGGAATTCTTCATGTGTTTTCTTCGTTAAATAATCTGCGATCATCGCATCATAGCGAGCTGTATGACGGAATACTTTTGCAGCTAAACGCTCACGCGTTTCCAATGTTGTTTCTTGGTTTTCTCTAATTTCTTCAAGAACTTTATCATAATCTTTTGGATCACAAAGAACCGGAATGCTTTGATAGTTTTTAGAAGCACTACGAAGCATACTTGGACCACCAATATCAATATTTTCAATAATTTCTTCGTGTGTTACACCTGGTTTTAATACAGTTTCTTTAAAAGGATATAGATTCACACAAACCAAATCAATATACTCAATTCCTAATTCTTGTAATTGACGTACATGATCTGGGTTTGAACGAACACAAAGTAATGCACCATGAACTTTTGGATGTAAAGTTTTCACACGACCATCCATAATTTCTGGAAAACCAGTCACATCACTGATTCCAATTGGATGAATTCCAGCTGCCTCAAGAGCTTTTTTTGTTCCTCCAGTAGAAATGATTTCATATCCACAATCTACTAATCCTTGTACAAATTCAACTAAACCAGTTTTATCGGATACACTTACTAATGCTCGCTTCATTATTTTTCCTCCTCTATACTTTTTGCGACTTGTTCAATGACTTGCCAGAACAAATCATATTCCATCGCATGTACATGCGATTCTAATGTTTCAAGATCCCAAGATGGGTCGATTGCTACTCTTTCTTGACGAATAATAGGACCTGTATCTACACCTTCGTCTACGAAATGAACTGTAACTCCAGTTTGTGCTACTTTTGCCTCATACGCATCTGCAATACTATGAGCTCCTGGAAATTCAGGTAAATAAGCCGGATGTAAATTGATGATACGATTTGGATAAGCACTCAATAAAGTGTGTCCAATAAAACGCATATATCCACTTAACACAATCAAATCAACCTTTTTTTCTTTTAATACCTCTAAGATTGCCGCTTCATAACCCGCTTTACCATCATATCCCTTTGGATTAAAATAAAACTCTTCTACTCCATGATTATGCGCACGAACTCTAGCATACGCATTTTCTTTATCCGCAATCAAACATGCACAATTCACATGTAAAGAACCATCTTCAATATGTGACAAGATTGTTTCAAAGTTAGTACCTGAACCACTCGCAAATACCGCAATATTTACCATTGGACATCTACCTGCCCTGTTTCAGTTACTTTACCAACCACATAGCTAGGTTCATTGATTTCATTTAAGGCAGCTTGAACTTTTTCAACATCTGCTGGATCTACAGCCATCACAAAGCCAAGTCCCATATTAAATACGTTGTACATTTCTTTCGTAGAAATATCTCCATTTTTTTGAATCAAATCAAAAATTGGAGGTTTTGGGAATGCCTTTGTATCAATTTCAACACCCATACCCTCTTTTAACATACGAGGTACGTTTTCGTAGAATCCACCACCTGTGATGTGGCTGCAAGCTTTTAATGTAATCCCCGATGCTTTAATATGTTTTAATGCTTTTACATAAATTTTTGTAGGAGCCAATAATGCCTCTCCTAAAGTTTTACCTAATTCATCATAATATGTATTTAATGATTCTTCTGTAATATCAAATACATTACGAACCAATGAGAAACCATTACTGTGAACACCTGTTGAAGGAAGTCCAATCAAGACATCTCCTACATTTAGATCCTTACCAGTAATCATATCTTTTTTATCGCATACACCAACGGCAAAACCTGCTAAATCATAATCTTCTTCTGGCATTAAACCTGGATGTTCTGCAGTTTCTCCACCAATCAAAGCAGCTTCAGATTGTAAACAACCTTCAGACACACCCTTCACAATGTCCGCAATTTTTTCTGGAACATTCTTTCCACATGCGATGTAATCCAAGAAGAACAGTGGTTCTCCACCTGCACATGCGATATCATTCACACACATCGCAACGGCATCAATTCCAATTGTATCATGCTTATTCATAACCATCGCAAGTTTAACTTTTGTACCACAACCATCTGTACCAGAAAGTAATACAGGCTCTTCCATATCTTTAATTTTAGATAATGAGAAAGCGCCAGAGAAACCTCCAAGTCCTCCTAACACTTCTGGGCGCATTGTTTTCTTAACATGCTCCTTAATCAATTCAACAGATTTATATCCTGCCTCTAAACTAACGCCTGCTGCTGCATAATGTTCTGCCATACTCTACTCCTTTACCTCATCTTTATAATCTTGTAAATCTTCTGGATATTCACCTGTACAACAAGCTAAACAGCTTGTTTCAGGCACACACTTTTTAAAGTTTTCAACACTTAAGAAACGCAATGAATCCACCTGGAACAATTGTTCCATATCATCTACTGTATAGTTAAATGCCGCCAAATCTTTTTGTGCCGTTGAGTCCGCTCCATATAAACAAGGATATCTCAACATTGGCGAAGCTATACGTAAATGCACTTCTTTTGCGCCTGCCTCTTTTAATAATTGACAAATTCGACGTGATGTAAAACCTTTCACAACACTATCATCTATTAAATAAACTCTTTTATCTTTAACAACCGAACTGATCGCATTTAAACGAACACGCATACCTTGCATTCTTTGTTGTTCTGTCGGACGAATAAATGTAGAACCAATATAACGGTTTTTAATCAATCCCGTTTCATATGGTACATTCAATGTTCTGGCAAAACTTGCAGCTGCACTTAAAGCTGAATCAGGAACACCAACAACGATATCCGCTTCAATATTCTCTTCTTTAGCTAAATAATAACCACATTGTTTTCTTACTTCATGAACCGTTAAACCATTATGAACGCTATCCGGTCTAGAATAATATACATACTCTAAAGCACAAGCCTTCGTTTCTGCTTCTTCAATAATTTGACTAGACTTCATACCTTCGCAATTGAAACAAATCAATTCACCTGGATTTACTTCACGAATAAATTCTCCACCAAGAATTGGGAACGAACAAGTTTCGCTACTGATACAATATCCTTCATCTACCTTGGCAATATATAAAGAGCGAATACCATGAGGATCTCTTACTACGTACAAACTGTCTTTTGTGACAACCATGAATGTATAAGCACCACTCATCATACGACAAGCTTTCGCAATTTTTTCTTCAAAAGAACCTGGATTCAACTGAATCAAATGTGCTAATAATTCTGAATCACTTGTTCCTTGAAAGATCAATCCTTCATTTTCTAATTTCGTTCTTAAAGAAATCGCATTCGTGATCATCCCACTTGATACAACCGCAAAATATCTTTGGTGACTACGCACCATAATCGGCTGAACATTTTCTAATTGAGAATCATTTTTTGTGGCCATACGAAGTTGACCAATCGCAATATCACCCTCCAAAGAATTTAATGTATCTTGTTTTAAATTCTCAGATAATAATCCTAATCCCTTTTTACAAACAACATTTTCTCTATCACTAACAGCCACACCAACACCATCTTGTCCACGATGCTGAATGGCATGCATTGCTAAATAGATGTTCTGGGCGGCTTGTTCTACATTGAACAAGCCTACGATCCCAGAAGAATCTTGAACTACCTTTTGCATCGTCATTCTACTTCACCTGCTTATGTGTAAAGTAACGAACACCATTTGCGAAAATATCCTGGTCTTTATTTCCAGCAATATTCTGGAACAAGCCTTTTTCATAACGCTCACTGTGACCCATCTTACCAAAGATTTTTCCATCTTCAGAGAAGATACCTTCGATTGCCATACTTGAACCATTCAAGTTGTCTTTTCCATCCATTGTTGGAACACCCTTTTCATTTACATATTGTGTTGCAACCTGACCATTTTCAATCAATTTATTTAATACTTCTTCACTCGCAACAAATTTACCTTCACCATGACTAACAGCAACTGAATATACGCTTCCAGCTTTCATACCTGCAAGCCAAGGAGAAGCATTACTTGTAATACGAGTACGTGCAATATGAGAAACGTGACGATTGATATTATTTCTAAATAATGTTGGATTTTCCGCATCCAATTTTTCAATATCACCATAAGGCAATAATCCAGATTTGATCAATGCCTGGAATCCATTACAGATACCTAAAATCAAACCATCATTTGCACGCATTGTATCAATTGCTTGTGCAATCTTTGGATTTCTTAATACATTCGCAATAAATTTACCTGAACCATCTGGTTCATCACCACTACTAAATCCACCAACAATCATTAAGATTTGTGCTATACTAATTTCTTTGGCTAAAGTTTCGATACTCTTTTGAATGTTTTCTACAGTTAAGTTATTAAATACAATTTGTTTAACTTCTGCACCAGCACGTTCAAACTTAGCTGTTGTATCAAATTCACAGTTTTGTCCAGGGAAAATAGGAATAATTACTTTTGGTTTTTCCACAACAACCTTAGACATTGGTACTTCTGCATCATTTAATGGAGTTTCTAAAGTATCTTTTCCTTCATCCACGATCATTGGATAAATTTCACTATAACGCTTTGTCCAAGCCTTTAATGCATCTTCAATTTCAACAGTTTCATCATTTAATACAATCTTAGAATCATCATTTAAAATACCAATCAATTCTAAATGTTCATCTTGAATGCTTTCTGTAGCTTCCACAATCATTGAACCCAAATTGAATCCATATACATCTTCTTCTGTGTTGATCGCAACACCAACTTTAGATCCAAATGCCATTTTCGCAATAGTTGCACCTAGGCCACCAAATTTAATTGTGCTTGCCGCAACAATTTTCTTTTCTTGCATTAATTTATGAACCGTTTCAAAATTTTCTTTTAATTGTTCATAGTTTGGAACATTATTTTTAACTGGCGTATGCTTTACCAAATATACATAGTCTCCGGGATTTTTAAATGAAGCCGAAACAATATCATCTGTTTTAGCTGTAGTTACCGCAAATGTAATCACTGTTGGAGGTACATGAATATCTTTATACGTTCCACTCATAGAGTCTTTTCCACCAATACTTGGTGTTTCAAATGCCAATTGAGCATCAATCAAACCTAATAAAGCTTCAAATGGTTGTCCCCATTTTTGTGCATCGGCACCTAAACGTTCAAAATATTCCTGATTTGATAAACGACACTTCTTATAGTCAGCACCCAATGCTGTGATACGAGCTAATGCTTCAACAACTGAATAACTAGCACCTAAATATGGAGAATATTTAGATACTTTTGGATCATATCCATATGTCATAACCGAACAAGTGTTTGTCATTCCATGCACTGGCAATTTTTGTACAGAACCTTCTTCAGGAGTTAATTGATATTTACCTCCAAAAGGCATCAACACTGTACTCTTACCAATAGAAGCGTCAAACATTTCTGCCAAACCAATTTGACTTGCGACATTCGCATCTTGTAATACTGTATTTAAATCTGAGTTTACTGCATCAAATGGATGTTCATCATATTCATTTTCGCAAACATCAACAATCTGGTGCTGGCGAACACCGTTCGTATCCAAGAATGCACGAGACATATCAACAATTGTTTTCCCACGCCATTTCATGACTAAACGATTTGTATCTGTTACATCTGCAACTTTGATAGCTTCTAAGTTTTCTTTATACGCTTCTTCTTTGAATTTTTCAAAATCCTTAGCCTCGATACATACAGCCATACGCTCTTGTGATTCACTAATAGCTAATTCTGTACCATCTAAACCTTGATATTTAACTGGAACTGCATCTAAGTTGATATTCAATCCATCTGCAAGTTCACCTACGGCAACACTAACTCCACCTGCTCCAAAGTCATTCGCCTTTTTAATTAATTTTGTACAAGTAGGATTTCTAAATAAACGCTGTAATTTACGTTCAATCAAGGCATTCCCCTTTTGAACCTCACTTGAACATTTTTCCAAACTTGTTTCATTATGTTCTTTACTAGAACCTGTAGCTCCACCGATTCCATCACGACCAGTAGCTCCACCAATCATAACGATAATATCGCCAGCTTCTGGTTTTTCACGTTTAACATGTGATTTAGGAGCCGCACCCACAACAGCACCAACTTCCATACGTTTCGCAACATAGCCATCATCATAAATTTCATCTACAAATGTAGTTGCCAAACCAATTTGGTTACCATAACTTGAATAACCTTGAGCAGCGGTTTTTGAAATCTTAGATTGAGGTAATTTGTGTTCTAATGTTTCACTAATTGGTTTTGTGATATCTCCAGCCCCTGTAATACGCATAGCTTGATATACATAGCTACGTCCTGATAATGGATCACGAATAGCTCCACCAATACATGTACTTGCTCCACCAAATGGTTCAATTTCTGTTGGGTGGTTATGTGTTTCATTTTTAAACATCAACAACCATTGTTCATCTTTTCCATCTACATCCACTGTAATTTCTACACTGCAAGCATTGATTTCATCGGTAATCTCCATATCATCAAGTTTACCTTGTTTACGAAGATACTTGCCGGCGATAGTAGCCATGTCCATCAATGTTTTTTCTTTACGATTTCCATGAACTTCCTGACGTAATTTTAAATATTTATCATAAGAAGCCTGTAACTCATCTGACAATGTATCCAAATGGAAATGTACATCATCTAATACAGTTTCAAAAGTAGTATGACGGCAGTGATCTGACCAATATGTGTCTAGAACACGAAGTTCAGTCATTGTGCAATCTCTTTTTTCTTCCTTTTCAAAATAACGTTGAACATGCTCAATGTCCGCTTGAGACATGGCCAACCCTAAAGTCTGACGTAAAGAATCTAATTCTTCTTTCGTCTTTGTTGTAAATCCTTCTAATACAGGAACATCTTTTACTTCAACGTCCTGATCATCTACTAATACAGAAAGGTCTTTAACGCGCGCTTCAACAGGGTTAACAATATAATGTGTAATTTTATTAAGTGTTTCTTCATCTACTGGGTTTGCGAACACTAATAAAGTCCCTGAATGAATACGTACTGTTTGTTTGTTGTTCAAAAGCATCAAACATTGCATTGCACTGTCTGCTCTTTGATCATATTGACCTGGCAAAAATTCATATGCCAAATATGATTTACCTGTTAAATCTACAGAATCATATACATCATCTGTAACAACTTCGCTACAAACATTTTTCTTCAATAATTCAATATCATTTTCGTCGGCATCAAAAATATCATATAAATTGTATTTTGTAAGACCAAAATTTTCTTTCAAAGATAAAGATTGTCTTAATTCAGCAGCTAACGATTCACTTTCAACTTGAAACTGTTCTTTTTTATGAACAAAAATACGAGTATCCATTTCTTTCTCCTTATTCAACAATTGACTGTTCTAATACTTTTTGTGCTTGTTCTTTTTTAAACGCAACAATTTTATCCTGTAATGACTTATCATTTAGCCCAATCATCTGGCAAGCTAAAATAGCTGCGTTTCTTGCCCCTGATTTTCCAATTGCGACAGTCGCAACAGGAACACCTTGAGGCATTTGTACTGTCGATAATAATGAATCCAATCCACCTAAAGCAGATGTCTGAATAGGGATTCCAATAACTGGCAACGGTGTAGAGCTAGCTAAAACTCCAGCTAAATGTGCTGCTCCTCCAGCTGCCGCAATAATAACCTGAATTCCACGTTCACACGCTGTTTTTGACAATTCCAAAACCGCTTCCGGCGTACGGTGAGCACTTAACACACGAACTTCATAGCCAACTTGAAAATCGTCTAATTGTTTCATGCAGCCTTCCATACTAGGTAAGTCTGAACGAGAACCCATCACAATTAAAACACGCTTTGTTTCCATAAATGACCTTCCTTTCAAAACAAAAAAAGCGCACCTATAGTAGGCACGCTTAAAAAAGCAATTCTTCTCTATCAATTGTGGTAAATCTTCTTAAGACCATAAGTAAGACCTCCAAAATCAGAAAAACACTTCTGCAATATTATAATACCTAAAATCAACTCAAATGACAACCTATATTTCATGAAAGTTATGCTCTAGGCATAAACAATTTATATTTTCTTAAATCAAATATATAAAATTTCTCCCCATACAAGAAAATCCTGCACCAACATTAAGTTAGTACAGGACTATATTTTGCCCTAATATCCATTAGGATACATCATATGTTATTTATTCACAATATAAGCCGTCGCAATGGATTGAGCCCAATTATAAATAGATGTTGTATGCATTCCTTTGATATTCTTGTTTCTTAAGCAATATGTTTTAGTAGAGTCTACAGGTAAATAACCACACAATTCACTTTGTCGAACTAAAGCATTATGATAATTCTCTTTAGATACATCATTATCGGATGTATACATACCAGCATCTAGATAAGCATCTAGTTGTTCATCACTCAAACGACCAAAGTTATTTGTAGCACCTGTTCTTAAAATAAAGTTAATGCCTGTATCGTCTGGTGAGCCATAAGAGAAACCTAGATATGTTGCATCCCAACTATCTGTTTGAGCATCATCCTGCACAGTATTGATGACCGTATTAAATTCAACTGTATTGGCTTTAAAATCAATTCCAATCGCATTTAAGCATTTCTGTAAAACCGGAATCAAAGAATCCAAAGAATCCTTATCTTTATTTGCCAAGAAACGAACCGTTAATTTTTCACCATCTTTATAACGATATCCATCATCTGCCAATGTATATCCTGCATCTTCTAAGATTTGGTTTGCCTTTTCAACATCATAATCATAATAAGTGACACCATCTACTTTTTCTTCATTACGAATCATTTTTCCATTATTTAAAGAAACAGGATTTCCAAAAGTACCAGGCTTATAAGCCATACCATCAATTTGATAGTAATTATCAATATATTCTTGCGTATTAAATCCATATCCGATAGCTTTTCTTACCGCAGCATCACTACAAGCTCCCACATAAGAGTTAAAGATAATAAAACTTTCACGATCACTCGGATAAGAATCAACAGATAAACTTTTATTTTTTTGTACAGATTTAATTTTATTTGCCTCAATCACATCCGGAATATAGTCCACTGTTCCATTTTCCAATTCTTTGACTTCTGTTGAAGTATCAGTCTTTTTAATCATAATCTTAGAAATTTGATACTGTCCTTTTTTCGTCTTAAACTTTGAATTTGAAACTAAACTAGCTCCACTTGTCTTCTCAAACTTCTTTAACACATAAGCGCCCGTTCCAATTGGCTTACCATTCTTCTTTTCAATACTTTCTGTTTTTCCTTTTTTATAATTTAAATATTCTGAACTACAAATCTTCTGTGTTCCAAGTGTAGAAACCGCATCAATTCTAGGCTTATCCAAATGGAAAACAACTGTATAATTATCTGGTGTTTCAACTCCAGTAAAGCTAGATGCATCTGCATCATGATATTCACTATAACCATCTAAAAAATCAACGTTGTTCGCAAAACGACCTGTATAGCTTGGATCGGCCATAATGGTAAATGTTGTCTGCACATCTTTTGAAGTAAACTTGGATCCATCACTAAAATGGATGCTTTTCTTTAATTTAAAAGTCATTGTCTTGCCATCTTCACTGATTTCAGGTAAGGACTTAGCCAAATCTGCAACTAACTCTCCTTTTTTGTTGTATTTCAACAACCCTTGATAAACCAAATCAACGACATAAGAATCATTTGTCGTTTGGTAATACATGGGCGAAAAAGTTCCATTCATTTCTGAACTCAACCCAACTGCCAACACTTGATCATTACCTGCAGCTTTTGCGCTACATCCACACATCAATAAAGCCATTCCACATACTAATAAATTTTTATACATTCTCTTTTACCTCCTAATTATTTATTCTTTGTACCACCACCAGTCAGCTAACACTTTTCATCACTCTCCTTATAAATAAAAAATCCTGCATCAAATTAAAAATTTGACACAGGACAGAATATCAAAATAATCTGCGGTACCACCTGAATTGGTATACTTATACCCACCTCTAGAATGCCATCACATTCGATCCATTTAACGCACGGAACACGTCGCAGCTACTCAGAAACACTTTTCACCCTGCCCTTGAAAGTCCATTTGCTAAGTCGTAATAATCTAGCTTCCACCCTGACTAGAATCTCTTTGTATCCGGTCCTTAGTTTGATCTCTTTCGCATCGGTTGTCTATAGGATACACCAAATAAAATCTGTTTTCAACATTTTTCAAGTTATTTACATTTTTTCAAGAAAAAGAGATATGTCTCCATATCCCTTTCGTATTAATCGTCAATATAAGCTGTAGCCATTGATTGTGACCAAATAAATGTAGAAGAAGTCTTCAAACCTTTTACTTTCTTATTACGTAAACAATATGTTTGTACACCATCTGTTGGTAAGTATGCACATAGTTCTGCTTGACGAACATAAGCCTTTAAGTAAGCAGCAGCTGAAGCCTCTTTATCAGCTGTATAAGCACCTGCAGCTAAGTATGAATCTAATTCATCATCTTTTAAACGAGCAAAGTTATTTACACCTTGTGATTGAATAAAGTAATCAACGCCTGTATCTTCAGGGCTTGTAAAAGAGTTTCCTAAATAAGATACATCCCAATCACCAACAGCTGAATCATCACCTACAGTTGAAATAACTGTATTAAATTCCATTGTGTTTGCCTTGAAGTCGACACCAAGTTCGCCCCATTGTTTTTGTAACATAGGAATCATTGTATCCATCGCATCTTTTTCTTTTACAGCCAAGAACTTAATGCTTAATTTTTGACCATTCTTTTCACGAATACCATCACTACCAACAGTCCATCCCGCATCGTCTAAAATTTGTTTTGCCTTTTCTACATCATAATCATAATAAGTAGCCCCATCAACTTTTTCTTCACCACGAATATAAGCGCCATTTGCCCCAGATACTGGGTTACCAAACATGCCTGGTACATATGCCAATTTTGCATCTTTATCATCTAATTTATAATAGCTTGCGATATAGGCTTCACGATCAAATCCATAAGCCAAAGCTTGACGTACTGCCTGATCTTGACATGCCCCTGCAGCTGTATTCATAAACAAGAAGTCTTCACGATCACTTGGATAAGAATCCATAGTCAAACCTTTATCTTTGTCTTTGGCTACTGTGTTGATTTTATTCGCATCTACTACATCTGGAATATAATCGACAGTTCCATTTTCTAATTCTTTGATTTCAGTCGAAGTCTCCGTTTTCTTGATCATAATCTTAGAAATCTGATATTCTCCATCTTTGGCTTCAAAATTTTCATTTCGATCCAATGAAGCTCCCTCTGTTTTAGAGAATGATTTTAATTTATAAGGACCTGTTCCAATAGGATTACTATTGTTCTTTTCAACATTCGAAGTTTTTCCCTTCTTATACCTCAATGTTTTTGCACTACAAATTTTTTGTGTTCCCAAAGTCGATTCTGCATCGATTTTTGGTTTAGACATGCGGAATACAACGGTATAATCATCCGGAGTTTCCCAAACAAAAGGATATTAAGGAATAACCTGTGTTTACCTGCTTGCAGAATACTGGTGTATAAGAGAATGGCACTTGAAATATAGTGTCTTTTTCTATATCTAATAAATTTTCATTAGATAACTGAAAAAGAATGACTGTTCATTTCTAGCGTGATACAATTTATATTATAGAGAACGATAAATTAGAATTTGACGGGGAGGTCTCATGAGGACAGAATATAAACACAATCCGCCCATTCCATATAGTCTGCATGATATGCGAGTCAAAAAGATTATAATTCAAGATCAAACAATAGCACTTGAATTTGAGGACGGATATGAAAAACTTACAGAACCTTTTGAACAGGTCGAGGGAAACATCGCAATCGAAGGTGTGGATTTTGATTGTACCTGCGTGATGTTGCAGAGCAAATGGGGAAACTATGGAAAATTCAACGGTGAGAAATTAGAACTGGAACACTTTATAAAGAGATACAAAAACTATAGCTTTGAAATTGTAAATGAATTATATGGGTATAATCAAGTATTGTATTCTGGTTATTTATCTATCTTAGAAACAGAAGATTTAGTTCAAATGGACATTTCAATTTACTTTACGGGCAAAATTATTTACGATGCAAAAGAGTAACAAATTCCAGCTTGTAGAACTAAAAATGTGAATTTGTTTGATGTTAGTAATACAAGAATTTGAAGTTTCAGAGGTAAAGATAATTTATATCTTCATATAAAGGGAAATGTAATTGTTAAAATAGCAAAATCAAAAGAAGTTAAAATTAATTTAAAAAGGATGGATGAGAAATGATGTATGGTATTATCGCTGTTGCACTGATATTTATACTTGCTAATTTACCTCAATATATTAGAAAACAGCTAACAGAAAAAATCGCTGATGAAAGCAGTAAAGCTAAAGAAAATTTACAAACTTCACAATTAAATTTTTTAACAAAGATAGAATGGCTTAGATTCTTTCCATTGAAAAAAATTTTACTAGGAGTAATTTGGCTTTTTTGCCTATTTTATGCTGTAAGAGGAGTCTTTATGACTATTAACGATCCTCGTGGTATATTTATATTCCTCACAGTTTTATTTTGGCTCATCACTATTTTTACAGCACGCAAGATATGGCGATATATTAAATTATCTTATCACTGCGTACCTGTATTAAATCATATCAAAACAAAAGAGGAATTAAAGGAATCTCTACAAGGTGAATGTTTTGAAAAAGTATTGTTTGAGCACAATATATTACGAAAATATTTCCCTGTCCTTATTAGTGAAAACTGGGTAGTTATGAACGGTCGTCTTTTTCCAAGACACGGAGTTGAAAAAATATATTATTTACACGAAAGCCCTGTTTGGAATTATGAACAAATTAGGTTTATATATTTTAATGGTGAAGAATATCTATCTCCTAGTGACAAACAAACTGCTGATGAACTTCGTCAAACAGAAATATCAAATTTGCTACATAAAATATGCCCAGTAGTTATTGAAAAAGCAGAGCAAAAAACAAATACATCAAATAAAAAAGATAAATCTATTATTTACTGGAATATGAATTATAAAGGTAAATTTAGAAGAACATTATGGATGATACCTTTTGTCATTATCTTATGCATTTTACTGCCACTATGCTTAGGAAGTTCTTGGATTATATACGATATAATTATGGTTGTAATTTTAATATGGCAGCTTTGGTATACCTATAACAAAATGAAGTTTGAAGAAAAAAACTTAAATGAGATAGATGAAAACAATAATAAAAAATATACGATAGCTATGAAAAATGTTCATATGTACGATTATCTTCTTGCAATAAAAGATGAAACGCATATCTACAAAGCCATCATTGAAGCAGTACCTGATGAAAATGATAGCATGATGATTTGGCTAGATGATTTTAATTTTCCACAAGCAGAGATTGAGGACATAAAAAAAGAAATAGAACTATACTTTAAAGCAAGAAATATTACTTGCATATTCAAAGCCGGTAAAAGAGCATAGACGGAGTGATCCAGACACGGCGGTGGGAAAATCTCTTAGATTTTTCCGCCGTTTTTAGTGGCTGGTTCACTTCGGCAGTTGAGCGAGCTTGCGAGCGAACATCAAGCCCCGTTATCTAACAGGGGGGTACTATTACAAAAGACAAGAGAAAAAATAAATATAAAACTGCTGATATGCAACGATTTACAGTAAACGCCAAATAGCAAGTACCTGTTCAAAATCATCCTGTGTGAGATAATAGACTCATCACTATAAAGTCCAAATAGTTCAGTACTCAACTTTTTAGACTTTGCTATAGGAGGTGAGTGATGAAATCTCACACAAGTTTAGTTGCACAGCAAACCCGTCTGAGTGAATGGGCTGATCTGATCAGAGACTGTCAAAACCGTCCGCAAGGAATGAAGATCGATGAATGGTGTCAGCTGCATGACATTACAAAAGCGAGTTATTACTGGAGGCTCCGAAAAGTCCGTGAGGCTTACCTGGAAACTGCGGAGCAGACACAAACATTTGTAGAAGTTCCTTCTCCTGTAATCCATCCGGTAAATATGACATCGGAGCATAAAATTGCTGCTGTGATCAGATGTAGAAACCACCTTACTTTGGAAATCACGGAACAGGCGTCTGCCTCATTTCTAAAAACACTTTTGGGAGTGATCAGCAATGCTCAATGATGGCTCTGGGTTCAAAAAAGTGTATCTGGCGACCGGATTTACAGATCTGCGCAGAGGAATTGATGGCTTAGCCAGGATTATACGTTTTCAGTTCCAGTTGGATCCTTACGATAAGAATACATTATTCTTATTTTGTGGCAAACGCACGGATCGCATAAAGGGACTTATCTGGGAAGGAGACGGATTTCTCCTTCTGCACAAGCGGATTGAAAACGGGAACTTCCGATAGCCCCGTACAAAAGAGGAAGCGCTGTAGATTACCACTGACCAGTATCAGATGCTGATGCAGGGTCTGGAAATCGTTGCCCGACGCCCAATAGAAGAAGTTCCGGATCCTGAATTTTCCTTGTGATTTGTGCAAAACGTAGAAAATAAAATCATTTTCATCCATGTCAGGTTATCCTGTGCGATATAAAATTTAAAGTTATTCACATTCTGAAAGCTTTCTGTGAGTTTCTATATACTCCTGATTCCAAAACTTTTCAGATTGTGGATAACAGTCATAAATATCTGAAATCTAGGCTTTTCTTTTCAGGTATTCATGACTGTTATCCACCGTCAAAATGACGAAGGTGACAGAATTCAAAAATAGTCAAAAACCGTTGGCTCTGCTACAATGGAA
>OLPL01001182.1_pt1 | contig 16820 bp, 14 predicted proteins | sample 1673211 | NCBI WGS metagenome assembly OLPL01 (sample SAMEA3136766, study PRJEB25190) | human gut metagenome | reverse complement strand
GTGGCGGGACAAGCTTCTTTCCCTGCTTGGAAATCAGTTTCCGGAAAAAGAGCCGAAGGAGATCAAAATTCTCGATGTCGGAACAGGCCCCGGATTTTTTGCAATTTTGCTTGCCGAAGCCGGTTATCAGGTGACGGCTGTTGACTATACTGAAGAAATGCTGAAAGAAGCTCAGAGAAATGCCGGTGGACTGGCAGGGTGTATTGTGTGGAAAACTGGCGATGCGCAGGCTCTTGATGTGGAAAGTAACAGTTTTGATGCAGTCGTGACCAGAAATGTCACATGGAATCTGCCACGGCCGGATCTTGCATATAAGGAATGGCTTCGCGTCCTGAAACCAGAGGGTGTTCTTTATAATTTCGACGCTGACTGGTACGGTCATCTTTATAATGAAGAAAAACGCAGCAGCTATGAAAAAGACCGTCGGCAGACAGAGGAACAGAACGTGGAGGATTATTACAGCGGAACGGATATCGAGAAGATGGAAGAAATTGCCCGACAGGTTCCGTTAAGCCGTCTGGAACGTCCGAAGTGGGACCTTGAAACCATGAAAAAGGCTGGGTTTCTTGACGTTTCCTGTGATGAGAAGGTCTGGAAAGAAGTCTGGACAGAGGAAGAGATCATCAACAACAGTACCTCTCCGATTTTTTTACTGACAGGAAGAAAAAGAGATGCTTTTCATCTGAAAAATATAACGGTGCAGCCGGGAAAGAAGTGGAGCGGCGAACTGGAACTTGCAAATGGTGATATCCGGCTTCCGGCGACTGTCCTGCATGGACACGGCACAGGAAAAACAATGCTGATCACGGCAGGTGTTCATGCCGGGGAGTATGTGGGGATTCAGGCTGCGATTGAGCTGTCCCAGAAGCTCAAGATTGAAAAAGTAAATGGTACGATCATTATCGTAAAGGTTATGAACCGTCCGGCATTTGAAGCACGCAATGGCAGTATGGGGCTTGACGATGGGAAAAATCTGAACCGCGAATTTCCGGGAAATCCGGATGGAACTGAAATGGAGCGCCTTGCCTGGGCAATATCACAGGAATTGCAGCCAGCGGCAGATTATTACATTGACCTGCACAGCGGAGATGATTATGAAAAGCTGACTCCATATGTTTATTATGCGGGAGCGGCAGCCGGGGAAGTTGTCAGCCTTTCGAGACAGATGGCAGAACAGGTGGACGTGCCTTATATGGTAAAATCTAATGTGGCATCCGGCGGTTCCTACAATTATGCTGCTTCACAGGGGATTCCGAGTATTCTGATCGAGCGTGGCGGCATGGGTGACTGGAGCTATGAAGAGGTCAGATCGACAAGGAGAGATGTCCGAAATATCCTCTGCCATATGGGAATTTATCAGGGAGTGAAGAATTTCCGCACTTATTATCCGCTGGATGTGGCGGACATCCGTTATCAGGATGCTGAAGAAAATGGTCTCTGGTATCCGTTCAAAAAAGTTGGAGATATGATTCAGGAGGGTGATATCCTCGGAGAGGTTCGTGATTATGAGGGTAATGTGAAGGAAGTCAGTGTTGCCGAGTTTGACGGTGTACTTCTTTATCAGTGTGGCACCTTACAGGTACTTGGAAATGGCCCTATGGTTACATACGGAAGAATTGTCAGCCGATACGACGAGCGTAAAGAGCGAATCGTAAATTACTGGGAAAAACGCAGCGACAGTTTCCTTGTTCAGAAACGGCAGGAACTTCACAGCGCCATGGCAGAACGCTGGATGAGAGAGATCCATGCACAGCTTCCGGAAGAAAAGAACCTGAAGATACTTGATGTAGGCTGTGGCGCGGGATTTTTCTCCATTTTACTTGCTAAAGAGGGATATCAGGTGACCGGTATCGACCTGACGCCGGATATGATCAAAAATGCCCGTCTTCTTGCAGAAGAGGAAAAGGTGAGCTGTGAATTTCAGGTCATGGACGCAGAAAATCCGGAATTTCCGGATGAGACCTTTGATGTGGTAATATCCCGAAATCTTACATGGACACTGCCACACGTACAGCATGCGTATCAGGAATGGATCCGTGTACTCAAAAAAGGCGGCATACTCCTGAATTTTGATGCGAACTATGGAATTACAGATTTTTCCAATGTTGCAGACCTTCCGGAAAATCATGCACATAATATTCTTGGGGATGATATGATGCGCGAGTGCGAAGAAATCAAGCGCCAGCTTCCAATCAGCTCCTACAGCCGTCCGGCATGGGATCTGGAAACTCTGGGAGCTCTGGAACTAAAGGAATTTAAATTGGATCTGGGAATCAGCAGCAGAATATATCTGGAAAAGGATGCTTTCTACAATCCTACTCCGCTGTTCATGTTGCGGACAACAAAAAAATAAAGTAAAATTTATACAGAACAGGTAGACAACAGTATAAATTTTAAAGATATGCGGAGAGATTTATGGATTTAAAACAATTGCAATATTTTGTTGCATGCGCGCAGACAGGATCATTCAGTGATGCGGCAAAGATTCTCTATTCCACACAGCCAAGTGTCAGTAAGGTGATCAAGGCGTTGGAGGATACTCTCGGAATGCAGCTTTTTGAACGGCTTCCAAGAGGAATACGTCTGACCGTGCAGGGACAGAAAGTTTACAGCTATGCGTGCCGGATTACCAGTGAAATCGATGTTCTGGAAAATATGGCATCACGCGGTATGACAAAGTGGATACGGATTTCTATGAATCCAAGTTCATGGCTTGCCAATCAATTTGTGGATTTTTATAATGAGACATATGAAAAAAGCTATCATTTCCAACTGACCACAGCAGGTGTGCGCAGCGTCATGGAAAGAGTCCGTGATTATATGGATGATATCGGATTTGTCTATATTCTGAGCCAGCACAGGGAAAATTTTCTGCATGAGCTGGCAAAAAATAAAATAGAGTTTGTTCCAATGCATGAAACGGACGTAATCCTGTACCCTGGCCGGAAGACGGAGTTTTACGGTTCAGGAAAAGACCGGATAGAGCTTGATGAATTGGAGGGGGCCCGGTTTATACAGAATTATCAGGATGAATTTTTTGATATCGGAGCTGTGGAAACAAACGCCTTTCGCTGGAAAGATCTTGATATTTCAGTATTGACAAACAGTGATTATATTATGGAAAGAATGCTCAGAAACAGCAGAGTTTCCAATGTGAGTGGAAGCTATCTTTCTGAAAATAAAGCCGGAACAACACCGGGTATTCCTCTGGATATGGGAAATAATAAGGTTATTTTTGGATATATGTTTCATAAAGGGGAGAAAATTGAGGAAAGTGTACAGGAATTTCTTGATTTTCTGAAGGGCAGGCTTCCTAAAAATTAGCGCGGACTTATTCCAAAATACAAGAATGGTATGCTGATTAAGAATAGCACATAACCCTCCCATGGGGTTGTGTGCTTTTTTGATATTGTGCTAAACTTTATCCGATAAATTATTGTGCGGATATTTTGTCTGACAATCAACAGACAAAAAGGAGAATTCATGATTAAATATATTTTTAAAAGACTTCTTCAATTGATCCCGATTCTTATCGGGATCACTTTTTTATCGTTTGCCATGATGCGTCTGGCAGGAGGAGACGCTGTCACCTATATGTATGAAAATGCAGGTTCCGCAGTTTCGCAGGAGGTTATCGACCAGACAAGAAAGGAATATGGTTTGGATCAGCCGTTTCTTGTCCAGTATGCAAAGTGGTTTGCGGGAATGGCAACGGGCGATATGGGAACCAGCTATGTATCAAAGCGGGATGTTTATGACACTTTTGTAGAAAAGCTCCCTGCAACGATCCTGCTGACGGTATCTTCTATTGTTCTGACCATGTTGCTTGCAATTCCGCTGGGAATCTTTTCAGCGGTGAAACATAACCGTTGGAGTGATTATCTGATTCGTTTTTTAAGCTTTATAGGTAACTCTATGCCGAACTTTTTTGCGGCGCTGGTACTGATGTATTTCTTTTCCATAAAACTGGGCTGGTTTCCGGTAATCACTACAGATAATGTGGCACTGAGCCTTGTTCTGCCGACGCTGACACTTGCAGTCTCTATGGCATCCAAGTACACCAGACAGGTGAGAGCGACAGTGCTTGAAGAACTGAATAAGGATTATGTGGCCGGAGCGAGAGCCCGGGGTGTAAGAGGCAGCGTGATCATCTGGAAAAATGTAATGAAATCCTCTATGCTTACGATTATTACCCTGCTTGCTCTGTCAATAGGAAGCCTTCTCGGAGGAACCACGATTGTAGAGACAATTTTTATGTGGGATGGTGTAGGAAAAATGGCGGTAGATGCCATCACAATGAGAGACTATCCGATTATTCAGGCGTATGTAGCCTGGATGGCGATTATCTATGTGGTTGTAAACCTTATCACGGATATCATTTATCATTATCTGGATCCCCGTGTGAGACTGGGAGGTGACAGAGCATGAATAGTACAAAGAAAAATGTGACTGTCCGTAAACAAAAAATACGTAAAAATCATATTCGGGGAAAGCTTCTTTTCTTTAGTGCACTGGTGGTTATTTTGCTGATCGCAGCAGCACTGGCAAGACATTTGTGCCCGTATGATCCATATGCACAGGATCTCCTTCAGGCGCAGAAACCACCCAGTGCAGAACATCTTATGGGAACAGACCGTTATGGACGAGATCTGTTTTCGCGAGTACTGGTCGGAAGTACGACCAGTGTTTATGCAACGCTTATTCTGGTAGCGATCATCACAGTTGCAGGAACCGTGATCGGAATTATCTGTGGCTGGTGCGGCGGTGTCATTGATACTGTCCTGATGCGTATTTCCGATCTGTTTCTGGCATTTCCGAGCCTTGTTTTTGCTCTTGCAGTAGCAGGCGTGCTTGGCGGCGGTATTCAGAATGCGATCATTGCCCTTGCCGTGATCGGGTGGCCTAAGTTTGCGCGGCTTGCCAGAGGACTGACACTTGCACAGAAGGATTCTGCCTATCTGATGGCGGTAAGACTGTCGGGAAGCGGTACACTTAAGATCATGTTCAAGCATATTCTGCCGAATATTGCCGGGCCGATTCTGGTAACATCGGTACTTGACATCGGAACCATGATGATGGAGCTGGCCGGACTTTCCTTCCTCGGACTTGGCGTACAGCCTCCGATGGCAGAGTGGGGAAGTATGATCAACGATGGAAGAAGTATGCTTCAGATTTCACCCTGGATGGTACTTGCACCGGGACTTGCAATTTTTATAACAGTTATGCTTTTTAATCTTCTCGGAGACACGCTCAGAGATTTTATGGATCCGAAAGAGAGAGCTAAAAGATAACAAAACAAACGAACAACAAGAAAGAGAGGAAAATTTATGAAAAAGAAACTGATCGCAGCAATTCTTACAGGAGCTATGCTGGCAGCCGGACTGACAACAAGTGTATGGGCTGACGGAGAAAAGACATTCGTATATGGAACGACAGGATACAGTGAAGAAATGGGTGATGCGGGACTGAATCCACATGATAACTATTCCGGATGGAGTGCACTCCGTTATGGTGTAGGGGAAACTCTTTTCAAATACAATGATAACATGGAAGTAGAGCCATGGCTGGCAACAGATTATGAATTTGTAGATGATACAACCGTTCAGATCACACTTCGTGACGGCGTCAAATTCTCCAGTGGGCGCGATATGGATGCAGAAGCGGTTAAGGAATGTCTGGAGGATCTGATCGCTGTTCATGACCGTGCACCATACGATCTGAAAATTGACCATATTGATGCAGATGGACTGACACTTACCATTTATACAACAGAGCCGTGCCCGGCGATCATCAACTATCTCGGTGATCCATATGGCGCGATCATTGATATGGATTATGGTATTCAGGGTGAAGGCGGTTCTGCAAATGTAGCCGGAACAGGTCCTTATATTGCAGAAAGCGTAACACCAACCCAGATCGACCTTGTTAAAAATGAAAATTACTGGGGTGGCGAAGTCAACGTAGATAAGGTTACCGTGAAATCTTTTGCAGATGGAAGTGCACTGACAGCAGCGCTGCAGACAGGAGATATTCAGGGAACCTATGGACTTCAGTATGACAACTATTCTCTGTTTGACGGGAATCCGGATTATACGATCAATTCCTGTGCGACAAGCCGCTGTTTCTTCGGACAGTTCAACATGGATTCTGAAATTATGCAGGATCAGAATGTACGTAAAGCCGTTGAGATGGGAATCGACAAGGAAGGCTTCTGTTCTGTGATTATGGAAGGTCGTGGAGTACCGGCAAAGGGAGCATTCCCAAGCAGTTTCTCTTATGGAAATGATGCAGTGGAAACTGTTTCCTATGACTCGGACGGAGCAAAGAAGCTTCTTGAAGAGTCCGGATGGACAGATACAGACGGTGATGGATACGCAGACAAGGACGGACAGAAGCTGACTATCAACTGGCTGACTTACCCGACACGTCTGGAACAGCCGAAGCTTGCGGAGTATGCACAGGCTACATTGAAGGATATCGGTATTGATGTGCAGGTAAACAATACTTCCGATCACAGAACTTTTGCTGAGAACGGAGATTTTGATGTTTATGTAAGCTCTACTACAACTGCACCGACCGGCGATCCGGAGTACTTCTTTACAAGTACAGTGGTAGGTGCAAAGAACTATGGAAACTATCAGAATGAAGAAGTAACGAAACTGACTGATCAGCTTCATCAGACATTTGACAAAGATGAAAGAGGTAAACTGGCTGTAGAACTGCAGCAGAAAATTCTTGATGATGATGCATTTTTCTTTGTATCTCATCTGAACATGGGAATCGTGACAAAATCTAACGTTACAGGTATGGCAGCACATCCATGTGATTACTATGAAATTACAGCTGAGCTGGATGTAGAGTAAAATTTGAGAGGTATACAAAAGTATGGATTCATTGCTTCGTGTAGAGCATGTGACAATTTCTTATAATGGAAAGCCGGTCGTTCAGGACGTCAGCTTTGAACTGAAACAGGGCGAGATTCTTGGAATCGTCGGAGAATCCGGCAGTGGTAAAAGCACGGTCATCAAAGCGATTATGGGCTTACTGGGCGAGGAAGGTCTGGTCACGGAAGGTGACATCTGGTACAAAGGCGAAAATCTTACCAGTATGAGCGAGAAAAAACTCCGTGGATATTTGGGCAAAGAGATTGGAATGGTGTTTCAGGACTGTAAAGCGGCTTTGTGTCCTGTCCGGACGATCGGGGCACAGATACACGAAGCAGTATCAGAGCATGAGAAGATAAGCAGACAGGAGACATGGAAACGTGCAGGAGAGATTATGAAGAAGATTGGTCTGGACGACAGTGAACGTGTGCTGAACAGTTATCCTTTTGAACTTTCCGGAGGAATGAACCAGCGAGTAGGAATCTGTACAGCCATGATCATGCATCCGAATCTGCTTCTTGCAGATGAGCCGACCAGTGCACTGGATGTAACAGTTCAGAAACAGGTGGTGGAAGAGCTTCTGCTCATGCGAAAAGAATATCATACGGCAATGATTCTTGTAACACATAACATTGGTGTTGTAAAGATGATGGCAGACAGAATTCTGGTACTTCAGAACGGAGTGGTCAGAGATTACGGAGAAACGGATGCTGTACTGAACCATTCTGAGGATCCATATACCAAGAAACTGATGAGCTCTGTGCTTCATTTGAAACGGGACTGAACTCGGGAGGCATGAAGAAATGACAGATATTATTTTAAAAGCAGAACACCTTAAGAAGGTTTTTGTCTCAGGAAAGAAGTACATGACAGCGGCAGATGATGTCAGTTTCGAACTGAATCGGGGCGAATGTCTTGGAGTCGTAGGTGAATCCGGATCCGGAAAGAGCACGATCGCCAAAATGATCACACATCTGGAACCTGTGACGGAAGGTCAGGTATTCCTCAAAGGAAAAGATATTACCCATGTGAAGGGGAAAGCCTTACGTGAAATTTATCAGGATATTCAGATGGTTTTTCAGATGCCGATGGAATCCTTTGACCCAAGATGTACTCTTGGAGATGGAATCGGGGAAAGTCTGCGGAATATGGGGATAAGCCGTTCTGAAACAGGCAGTCGTGTGGAAAAACTTCTGGAACGCTGCGGCCTTGACAGAGAATTCGCAGACCGTTATCCGCATCAGGTCAGTGGCGGTCAGTGTCAGAGAGCAGCGATTGCCAGAGCACTTGCAGTAAATCCTGAAATACTTATCTGTGATGAGGCGACAAGTGCATTGGATGTAACAGTTCAGAAACAGATTCTGGAACTTCTGATGGAGCTAAAACAGAAGGAACAGCTTTCGTTTCTTCTGATTTGCCATGACCTCGCACTGGTACAGGCATTCTGCGATAAGGTACTGGTACTTTATCATGGAAAAACAGTAGAATACGGAACTCCTGACGAGATCATTAATCATCCGAAGGAGGATTACACAAAAAGGCTGATTGACTCAGTTTTGTAGATATGAAAAAAACTGCTTATCTATAACAGATTAGAATACTTTCGCATCCCTCCCCTGGGGTTGTTAACGCTTTAATGCGATGCTACAATATAGTTAATTACGAGGCGCGCACCGAATAAAATAAGGTTTCCAGAGGGAAAGGAAGTAAATCTATGCATATACCTGAGAATTATTTAAGCCCATCGACATGTGCTGTCATGACAGCAGCCATGCTTCCGGTATGGGGATACTCAATCAATAAAGTGAGAACGGAGATACCAAAGGCGAAGATGCCGTTACTGGGAATTGGGGCAGCATTTTCGTTTCTTGGAATGATGTTTAATGTGCCGCTTCCGGGAGGTACAACAGGTCATGCGGTAGGAGGTACACTGATCGCAATTCTGACAGGCAGTCCGGCGGCCGGATGTATATCAGTGTCCATTGCGCTGCTGATACAGGCGCTGCTTTTTGGCGATGGCGGTATTCTTGCATTTGGCGCGAACTGCTTTAATATGGCATTTGTATTACCATATCTGGGATTTTTCTTATATAAATTACTCCTGAAAAAGACCGGTAAGCGTAAACTCAGTGCTGCAATAGGAGCATATATAGGAATCAATGCGGCGGCATTTTGTGCGGCTGTTGAATTTGGAATTCAGCCATTACTGTTTAAAAATGCAGCAGGACAGGCACTTTACTGTCCGTATCCATTAAGTGTATCGATACCGGCAATGATGATCGGTCATATTACTTTATTTGGTCTGGCAGAAATCGTGCTGACAGTAGTTGTTCTGACATTTGTAGAAAAGGTATCACCTGCCGCACTGGATAAGGTTCCGGCTAAAACTTCTTTTAAACCATTGTACATATTGATTGCACTACTTATTGTTCTGACACCTGTTGGACTTCTTGCCACAGGCACTGCATGGGGTGAATGGGGCGTTGATGAAATGGCAACGCTTGTAAGCGGCGGTACTCAGCTGGGCTACACTCCATCAGGAATGGAAAGTGGATTTGAACTGTCTGCGCTGTTCCCTGATTATTCAATGGCGGGCATGCCGGAATGGACAGGATATATTCTGTCGGCAGTTGTAGGCGTAGCACTTCTGGTTATTTTCTTTAAAATTATATCTTCACTTATGAAGGACAAAGTTGACTTTAATAAGAAAGTGGCATAATCATGAATAATTACATGACAGAGAAAACAGAGCTTCCGGCCTGGATGTGCCGGCAGGAGGATTATATTCCGTCGAAAGACAGAGAAGCATTTCTGACAAAAAGTACAAAATCTGTTTTGGCTGTGCTTGCAAAATTAAGATTTCACGAAGGGAAGGATGGCAGATTTTCTGCCAGTCCTTCTTTTAAATTGTTTTATACAATAGTTTATATCATTTTGACTGCATGCTCGCGAAATTATTTATTTGTGCTGATCATGTGTGCAGCAGTGACTGTCAGACTGGCATTTTTTCCCGCAAAATCTATTTGCCAGGTTTTAAGTGGAACAGCAGGTGCAGTTCTGATCTCAGTATTACTTCTTTTACCGGCGGTTTTTATGGGAAATCCGCTGGCAAATATTACGGCGAGAGTGTATGTGTCTGTAACATTAGTCGGGATTCTGTCCGCAGGAACATCATGGAATAAGCTTACAGGCAGTATGCGAACCTTTCGGATTCCATCGTTGTTCATTTTTACACTTGATATTACGTTGAAATATATTTCTGTTCTTGGAGAAATCTGTATAGACATTCTGACATCCGTCAGGCTGAGATCAGTTGGAAAAAATCCCGGAAAAGCAAAGGCCTTTTCGGGAGTGTTGGGAATTACATTTCTGAAATCCAGTGAGATGGCAGAGGAAATGTATGCATCCATGTGCTGTCGTGGGTTTACAGGAGAATACAGTATCGGTCAGAAATATAAAATATGTGTGGCGGATATATTTTATATTTTGGTTACGGTCGGCTGTGTTGGACTGTTTTTCTATCTGCACAGAGGAATGTAAAATGTAATTAGAACTGTAATGAGACAGGAAAGGAAATCAGGTATGATCAGACTGGAGAAGGTATGCTTTGCATATGAAAAGGAAATCGCACTTCGCTATGTGGATCTTCATATTGAGAAGGGTGATTCTCTGGTTATTCAGGGACCGAACGGATGTGGGAAATCGACACTTATTAAACTGCTGAATGGAATTATTTTCCCATCCGAGGGATATTATTTTTATAAAGATCATGAAATTACAGAAAAGGCGCTGAAAGACCGGCAGTTTGCAAAGTGGTTCCATCAGCAGATGGGGTATGTGTTTCAGAATGCGGATACCCAGTTGTTTTGCGGAAGTGTTGAGGAAGAGGTTGCCTTTGGACCGATACAGATGAGATTGCCGGAGGCAGAGGTACGGGAGCGTACGGAGGACTGCCTGCGGCTGTTTGGAATAGAAAAGCTCCGGGAAAGGCCTCCGTATCATTTGAGTGGAGGAGAGAAACGAAAGGTATCTCTTGCATGTATTCTTTCATTAAATCCCGAGGTGCTGATTCTTGACGAGCCGCTTGCCGGGCTGGATGAAAAGACGCAGGATATGCTGCTGACATTCCTTAAGGATTTTCACCGTGCCGGCAAAACACTGATCACGATCACTCATAACCGACAGCTTGCAGAAGAACTTGGAACGCGTTTTGCAGTTATGAATGAGGAGCATGAACTGAAAATGATATAAAAAAAGTACTTCCCGCGGAGTTGGAAGTACTTTTTTAATGGGTTGAATGTGCATCATAATATGTGGAGGTCTGTGCACTTCATTTGATAAATAACACAAGGAGCTGTGTTGACTATATTTTAACAAAATGCAGTGCAAAAACAAGCCTCCCAGGGGGATACAGAGTTATGAAAAAAGCACAGGATCTATGCGATATATGAATGGGTCAATATCCCCCGCAGGGGCTTATACGGGTGCGGCCTATCCCTTATAATTGAACAAATACAACAAAAAATCAGGGGGATAAACGAGATGAGAACAAGAGCAAAAGTACTGGCTGCAATTCTGTGTACAGTTGCAGCATTGACAACAAGTGGGGGGACTTATGTATCAGCTTCTTCGGAGGCAGCAGATGCAAAAACAGAAGTAACGATTGGATTTTCCAGTGATGGAGATTCTTTTGACCCGTGTACCGGATTTGGTTATACAGGTTCACCATTGTTTTCTAATCTGGTAAAAGTTAATGGTGAAGATCAGCTTGAAAACGATCTTGCAACGGAGTATAGCGTTAGTGATGATACGCTGACATGGACCTTCAAGATAAGAGATGATGTAAAGTTTACAAATGGCGATCCGCTTAAGGCTTCGGATGTAGCGTTTACGTTTAATACGACAAAAGAAAAAGCAACCTATATGGATCTGACAATGCTGGAAAGTTGTACAGCAATTGATGATACTACGGTAGAATTCAAACTGACAAAGCCGTGTGTGACCTTTATTTACACAGTGGCTCAGGTTGGAATTGTTCCTGAAAATGCATACAGTGACCAGTTTGGTCTGTCAGCAGATCAGATCATTGGTTCTGGGCCATATAAAATGGCACAGTGGGATAAAGGACAGCAGTTTATATTAGAAGCGAATGAAGATTACTATGGAGAGCAGCCGGCAATAAAAAGAGCTGTAGTCCTGGTACAGGAGGAAGATGCCAGATTTGTAGCAGCACAGGCCGGGAATGTAGATATTGCACTTACTTCTGCGACTCTTGCTACAACAGATATTGACGGAATGCATGTAGAAAAAGTAGATTCCGTAGATAACAGAGGCATTACACTTCCAACAGTACCGGACGAAGGAAAAACCACAGAGGATGGTTATAAGATCGGCAATAATATCACCTGTGATGTCAATGTAAGAAAAGCACTCTGCTATGGAATTGACAGAAATCAGATAATTGATGAAGCTTTAAACGGTTTTGCACAGCCTGCTTATTCAGAATGTGATGGTATGCCATGGTGGAATGAAGAGGATGTAATAGAGACAGATGTTGATTATGCGGTTCAGCTTCTGGAAGAATCTGGCTGGGAAGACACAGACGGAGACGGAATCAGAGAAAAGGATGGAGAAAAGCTGGCATTTAATCTGATGTATTTTGCAGGAGATTCCATGCGTCAGGCAGTTGCAATGTCTGTGGCAAATCAGGCAAAAGAAAATATGGGATTTGATATCACAGTAGAAGGTGTAAGTGCTGATGATACTATAAAGAGAATGTTTTCTGAACCAATGATCATGGGATGGGGATCTGACAGCCCGATGACGTCATACATGCTGTTTGACAGCAGCAATGCAGGAAAAACAGATTTTTATAATCCTGAATTTTATACAAATGAAAAAACAGATGAATATCTTGAGAAAGCTATGAGTTCGTTATCTATTGAAGATTCTTATGAATGGTGGAAAAAAGCGCAGTGGGATGGAGAAACAGGAACTTGTATGAGGGGAGAAGCTCCGTGGGCATTTTATGTAAATATGACACATCTTTATTATGTAAAGGATGGACTGAATATCGGCAAGCAGAGGATTCATGCACATGGACAGGCATGGCCGTTAATTGCAAATTTAGCTGAGTGGACATGGGAATAAATGAATTAATGAATTTTATATGGTTTTTATAAGTGTTTGCTCCGGGCAGATTCTGTCCGGAGCAAATCGTATCTTTAAATAAAGGGAAGAATGAGGATAGGTACTATATGAAGAGTAGGTTTTATTTGAAATTTACCGGCAGATATTTAGTACGGGTAGTGACACTTCTGATAGCTGTCAGTATTGTCAGCTTTATTCTGGTAAGTCTGTCACCGGTTGATCCTGTACAACAATATGTCGGCGCAGTACCAAATGTCAGTGTGGAGCAGAGAGAAAAAATAGCAGAATACTGGGGGCTGAACGATCCACCGGCGGAACGGTTCATGAACTGGGGAAAAGCGCTCCTTCATGGAGATTTTGGAACATCTCTGATTTATCGAAGACCGGTAGCTGATATCATAAAGGAAAAATTTTCGGCATCTCTGGCACTGATGATAACTGCCTGGATTTTTTCCGGACTGACCGGGTTTGCAATCGGGTGTCTGATGGGAATATTTCATGGAAAATGGCAGGACAAAATTTTAAAAAAATTATGTCTGACAATGTGTTCAATACCTACATTCTGGATAGGAATCGTTTTCTTAATGCTTTTTTCTGTGAAACTTGGATGGTTTCCAATGGGAATGAGTGTACCACAGGGAGTTGCAGCTGAGGATGTGACACTTTTACAGAGAATACATCATCTGATATTACCGGCTTTAACCCTGAGTTTTTTGTCTTTTGCAAATGTGGCATTACATACTCGTGAAAAACTTGTAGATGTTTTAGAAAGTGACTATGTACTGTTTGCAAAAGCAAGAGGCGAGTCGCGCTGGAGTATTTTAAAAAATCATGGCTTCAGAAATATTATGCTTCCGGCAGTAACTATGCAGTTTGGTTCTTTCAGTGAACTGTTTGGAGGCTCTGTACTTGCGGAAAATGTGTTTTCATATCCGGGACTCGGGGCAGCTGCTTCAGCAGCAGGTATGGGATCAGATGTACCTCTTTTACTGGGAATCACTCTTTTTAGTGCGCTGTTTGTTTTTACCGGGAATATGCTTGCAAATATCATCTATGGAATTGTAGATCCACAGATAAGAGAGGGGTACATAAATGAATCAAACAACAGATAGTGTAAGAAGTCAGCAGTCTGGTCCGAAAAGAACTGTCACGAATCGGAGAACCAAGCTGATCTTTCTTGTTCTTCTTATATTTGTGGTACTTTCAGGAATTTATCTGGCAGGAAATATAATAAGTGATGATCTGATAGTGGCTGATTTTTCTCAAAAGGGACTAAAGCCTTCATGGAAACATCCTTTTGGTACGGACATGTTGGGAAGAGACATGCTGGTAAGAACGATAAAAGGACTTTCTGTCAGTATAACCGTGGGGACAGTTGCGTCAAGTGTCAGCGCAGTGATCGCACTGATTGTGGGCGTTGTTGCTGCTACAGGAGCAGTCTGGATGGATAATTTTATTAACTGGCTGATTGATCTGATTATGGGAATCCCGCATACAGTGCTGCTGATATTGATTTCTTTTGCCTGCGGAAAAGGACTGAAGGGAGTATTGATCGGTGTTGCAGTTACTCACTGGACAGGACTGGCGCGTATTATTCGGAGTGAGGTGCTGCAGATACGCTCGCAGCAGTATATAGAAGTATCCAGAAAGCTTGGACATTCCAGCTGGTGGATTACGGTGAATCATATTCTGCCGCATATGATCCCTCAGTTTATTATTGGACTGATACTGATGTTTCCGCATGCGATCATGCATGAATCCAGCCTGACATTTTTGGGATTTGGATTGTCTCCGGAGCAGCCGGCGGTCGGGATTATTTTGTCAGAGTCAATGAAATACCTGTCCACAGGAATGTGGTGGCTGGCCTTTTTCCCGGGCCTGATGCTGGTAATTATTGTACTTTTATTTGATAGACTGGGAGAAAATCTGAAAAAAATCATTGACCCGTACAGTAGTCATGAATAGGAGCAGATTATGGAAAAAGAACCGATTTTGACAGTAAAGGATTTATCAATAGCTTTTCATATGTATGATAAAGGTCTGGAGCAATATGATCTGAAGGTGATTTCCAATTTAGATCTGGATGTTTATCCGGGAGAAATTGTAGCAATCGCGGGGTCCAGCGGATCCGGCAAAAGTCTTCTGGCACATGCAGTAATGGGACTTCTCCCGGAGAATGCTCTGCTTAGTGGGACGATTGCATATAAAGGAAAAATATTAGATCAGGCAGATAAGGAAAAACTGCGGGGAAAGGAACTGGCTTTGGTTCCGCAGTCAGTAGCATATCTCGATCCGCTCATGCGTATAGGCACACAGGTAAGCGGAAAAGGAGCACCCAAAAAGAAAGTTACATTGCAAAAAAAGATCTTTCAGAGATTGCAGTTAAAGGAAAATGTGGAGAAGCTTTATCCCTTTCAGTTATCAGGAGGCATGGCAAGACGTGTACTGGTGTCAACGGCAGTACTGAGTGGTGCGGATGTGATCATTGCGGACGAGCCGACCCCGGGGCTGGATCTGGAAATGGCATTGGAGACTCTGAAAATTTTCAGAGAGCTGGCGGATGAGGGAAAAGCAATCGTATTAATAACGCATGATATTGATCTTGCTTTTCATATAGCAGACAGGGTAGCTGTTTTTTATGCAGGAACGACTTTGGAAATCGCAGATGCAAACGACTTTCTGGAAGGTCCGGAAGCACTTCGTCATCCTTATTCAAAGGCTTTATGGAAAGCTCTGCCACAAAACGGATTTGAGCCGGTTCCGGGATTTCAGCCTTATGCAAAGTATCTTCCCGGAGGGTGTCTGTATTTTCCAAGATGTCCGCACAGGTCAGACGAATGTGAGAAAAAAATCCCCATGAAAAATGTACGTGGAGGACGGGTGAGGTGTATATATGCAGATTGAAGCCAGAAATATAAGCTTTCGTTATGGTGAGAAAATGCCATGGATTTTGAAAAATGTAAGTATGTCGGTGGAAGAGAAAGAACGTGTAGGTCTGCTGGGACCAAGCGGGCGCGGAAAAAGTACTCTGATAAAATTGATAGCGGGATATTTGAAACCGGCGGAAGGAGAAATATTGTTGGACGGGAAACTGCTTCCATCAAAAGGAATAAGTCCTGTGCAGCTGATCTACCAGCACCCGGAAAAGGCAATCAATCCGCGATGGAAAATGAAGAAAGTACTTCAGGAATCGGGTATGTACAGAGAAGAAGTCATGGAGACTCTGGGAATAGAGAAGGACTGGCTGGAAAGATATCCAAGGGAACTTTCCGGTGGAGAGCTGCAGCGTTTTTGTGTGGCACGTTCTCTGTTTGATGGAACCCGCTTTCTTCTGGCAGATGAGATCAGTACCATGCTGGATGTGATTACGCAGGCGCAGATCTGGAATTTTCTTATAGAGGAAACTGAAAAAAGAAATATTGGAATGGTGATCGTAAGTCATAACAGGGAACTGTTGAATAAAGTCTGTACAAGAATTGTGGAATTATAAAAAATAAAAAGGATCTGAATTTGGGGAAGGATTTTCTTCAGATATCAGGTCCTTTTTATTGGAAAATCTACCAAAATTCAAATGATAAAATTGTGCATAAAAACCAAAAATATGATAATTTGTTTGACGATATTGACATATGTTCCAAATAATGTATAATGACATCATAAATTGGTTCAACCAATCAACCACAGTACCGCAGAACCAGAGAAATGCGCAAAGAAAGGAAAGAAAGAAATGACAGACAATCAGGATTTACTGGCAATGACACATGTGGGTGAAGATCCGCATAAATA